>ERZ1370068.2002-contig-11968_pt1 | contig 283881 bp, 470 predicted proteins | sample MGYA00561227_ERZ1370068 | MGnify/ENA primary metagenome ERZ1370068 (study PRJEB38410, sample SAMEA6850437) | metagenome | study: Metagenomic assessment of the ecological functions of the soil: analysis of the soil microbiota associated with the...
GGTGTACTTCGTTCAAGTTGCGTATTGCTCGCAAACGACATTGTAACTACCGGGCATCCCGCCCCCACAGTGGTAACCCCAGCACGAGGGCGTCGCGAAAGCCAATATCTTCCGGATTGATCGCGTCGATGGCGCGGATCTGAGGAACAACCGGATTATCCACCTCGTCTTCATCGCTCTGATCGGCGCCGACGCCGTCTTGCCTGAGCGAACCGAGGTGCGTGTGAGCGTCGATCATTCGGGAATCCACCACTTTGCCTTTTGAGATCCCAAACTTCGGCGTCACAATGGCACACGAACGTGAGTACCATTTCCTCGATTGCAGAATTTCGAATAAGCAGCGTCCCGTTGTCAATGTTCCCTTTGGTTGCAGTCATCAGGGTTGCGCCGTTAACGCTAATCGTCCCATTCGTTCCTCCGTTAGATGTTAAAATGCTGCTATAGCGGCCGACTTCGATAATGTTCTTCCCAGATACATAAACCGCGCCGTCTTTGACGATTCCGTCCGCTCCGACGTGCTCCTACCACATAGTCCAATACGAATCGACCTCTGACAAGATATTCCACTGGATTCTCGTCAGCGGGCTTGGAATGTCTGGCGAAACTCTTTTCGGCCGGTGCTTCGATGTTCGGCGAGTGCTAAGTCGGTGGGGATCAGCTTCAGCCCTTTGGTGAGAAACCGGCGGTCTGGAAGGACATCCGGACGCGACGGGATACGGAAGCGCTCCCGCATAAGACTCTGAGCTTCCTTTGAAAGAAGAAAGTCAACGAAAAGCCGGGCCGGGATGGGGAGCTTTCGCGCCGACCGCCAATGGCTCTAACGAAGCGAGCGGTAATTCGAGGGGAACCCAGTCGACCGGAGGGCTCCTTTCCGCTTAAACTCCTCCGTGCGCGTGCCATAAAGATTAACGCCTAATGGAACTTCGTCGAAGCAACTCCTTGTATGGCGAGGAGTAACTATTTTAAGCGTTACTCCCTGAGCCGCCAGCCGCCGCATAAATCCAAACCCTTCTCGCGACCATCACCTTCAACATCATTCCGAAAATATCGAAGTCCTCCGACATGGTAATTTTTGTCTTTCCACTTTGGGTTGATGATCTCGTCGTACGTTCTAGGTAACTCATCCTTCTTTACCAGCTTGGTGTTATATACGAGGACATGCGTATTCATGAAGAAACTCGTCCACGTGCCGTCAGGATCTTTCACCGAATCCGGATAGAACCGCGACTCAGGCGAGATGTATTTCATGAACGGCCGTCCTTTTGAGGATATGTCCAAGCACCCCCGCAATCTCAATTACGTCGGCTTTGAACGCACCGGCCCTTGCTTCCGTCTGGATTTTGAGGAGAAGGCTAAAGGACTCAAGCGCAGCGTTTCCGTCTTGATAAAGGGGAAAGAGCTGTTCAAAACGGTTGGTCAGCATCTCAGGTCACTCAGATTGAGTGCTGCCGTGTATAGACAAAGCGCGCCCTCTTTCTTCGCCCCTTCAGTAACGCGTGTTGCAGGCTCCGACTGAGCGCCGCCAGGAGAACTTTCAAAACGTCATCGTCAGAAAAATAAGGAAAACGATGCGAAGATACTGTTCTCGCGAGGTTCATAGCGAATGCTCCGTCCAATGTTTGTCGTTTATATGTAAGTCAAGGAAGTTGAGTGTCAAGGTGACTCGCTGCAGCTAAGTTCGAAACCCCGTTGATCTAACCGCGGTAGCCCAAGAACAAGTCGACACCGAAATTCAGCGTCTTGATCGTCGCGCCGGAGATCCAAATATCGATCCTAAAACTCCGCGCATGATCTCCCGGCCGACCTGAGTGCCCATGGCGCGCGCAGCGCTTTTGCCTAAAGCACCGAGAGTCCCGGCCACTTCCGACTGCCAGCCTTCTCCAGCTCCTGCCGTCGTTTTCTCTGCTTGCGGAGCACGCGCCTTCAAGCATTTCGTAGGCTGATTCCCGATCGACGACTTTTTCGTAGTGGCCGAAAGATGCTCGACTGTTTGATGATGCTCTCGCGCTCAGCCGGCGTGAGCGGCGGCAATTGGCTTTGCGGCGGATAGATTAACGCGCGGTCAACGATATTCGGTTGGCCCTTTTCATTGAGGAACGAGACCAGCGCTTCGCCGACACCGAGCTCAGTGATGGCTGCTTCGACATCGAGTTTCGGATTCTGCCGGAACGTTTGCGCCGCCGCTTTGACGGCCTTCTGATCCGCGGCGTGAACGGCGCGGAGCGCATGCTGCACACGGTTGCCCAAGCTGTCCGAGAACTACATCGGGCACATCGAGCGGGTTTTGCGTGACGCAAATATACGCCGATTCCCTTGGAACGAATCAACCTCACCACCTGTTCAATTTTTCCAGCAACGCCTTTGGGCGCATCATCGAAAAGCAGGTGCGCTTCATCGAAAAAGAACACCAACTTTGGTTTCTCGGGATCGCCGACCTCCGGCAATCGCTCGAAGAGCTCGGCCAGCATCCAGAGCAGGAACGTGGCGTAGAGTTTCGGGCGCGTTGATGAGTTTGTCGGCGGTGAGAATGTTGATGACGCCGCGTCCCTCAGTGTCGGTCTGCATCATGTCGTCGAGATCGAGCGCCGGTTCGCCAAAGAAGTTATCAGCGCCCTGCTCTTCGAGCGCCAATAGCGCGCGCTGGATGGCGCCGATGCTGGCCGCCGAGACGTTGCCGTATTGGGTTTTGAATTGAGCCGCGTTATCGCCGACATGCTGCAGCATCGCGCGCAGGTCTTTGAGATCGAGAAGCAAGAGACCATTGTCGTCGGCGATTTTGAAAAGCGAGTCAGCACTCCGCTCTGAGTTTCATTGAGCTTGAGCAACCGCGACATCAGCAGGGGGCCCCATATCGGAAATCGTTGTCCGGACGGGATGGCCCTGCTGGCCGTAAAGATCCCAGAAAACTGTAGGGTAGCCGGCATACTGGAAGTTTTCGACTCCGAGCTTTGAGACGCGTTCCGCGATTTTTGGGTCTCTTGTCCCGGATGGGCAATGCCCGAAAGGTCCCCTTTGACGTCAGCCATGAAAACCGGAACGCCGATACGGCTAAGATGCTCCGCGATGACCCGCAAGGTGACGGTCTTTCCTGTCCCGGTGGCACCGGCAATGAGACCGTGGCGGTTGGCCATTCGCGGCAGTAACAGGTGATCTTGGTTTCCCTTTGCGATGGGCAGCCCTTCCGGCATAGAGGCACCCTCCTTTATTTATCAATCGACGTTAGCCGCAGCTCCTTTACGAAAATACTCAGAAACTTGAGCCCTAATATATAGACCAGCGCAGCTGAATTAAAGCTACACATCACGCGTCTAAGGCATCAAGAACGAACGAGGCATCGTGTCGAGCTGGAGGGCGGTACGGCCATCGTTTCATTCTCAATCTAACCAAAAACAGACAATCCATAAGGAGGATTTTTGATGAAACGTTTTCTGAGTGTATTGATTGCTTCTATGTTCCTGGCTTCCGCGGCTGTATGCGGCTGATGACACTGAAGGAAGGGCGACGAGAAGCCGGCTGAAGCCAAGGACGCCACCAAAGACTAAAGATAGCAAGACCAAGGACGCCAAGGCCAAAGACGCTAAGGCCGGCGATAGCAAGACCAAAGACGACAAGGCTTCTAGGACGATAAGAAGGCACGAAACCAAGTAAGGTTCTCACCGGAATCGACAGAGGAAGGTGGCCCTCCCACCTTCCTTCCCACCCTCCAACAGATTCCCCAATCAGCTCCTTTCCGCTCTACGACGATCTGATCTCGCGCAGCTAACCGCGGGCTTTTTGCATCTAAAATAAACTACCCGCAGCAAAGCTGACGGGGTATCAGAACATAGCAATGAGAATTTGTCCTAAAGGCGTCACCCCCGAATGTTTTTAATCGGGGTCCAGTTCCGGCCTCGCCTGGATTCCCGATAAAGCATTCGGGAATGACGAACTTTTAAAGAACTAGGAACAGCTTATACGGCAAGGTGCGGGAAATCAGACCCGCTAAGATTCAATTCTCACCCCTTTCAAAACACCGCACCCTTAAGTTTTGGATTGTAACTGAGCCTTAAGTTGAAGTAGTATCAGCAGCGTTCGTAAAAATTATCAGGAACCGAGCAATGGGGTCGTGGCAAGCCGGCGGGACAATCCCTTTGCCGAACAACATCAGCCAACTTAAGGAGGATCTATGATGAAGCGTATTCATGAGTATGTTTGCCGCGGTTTTCTTACTGGCGTCAGTGGCCATCGCTGCGGGGCCGAAGGATTATCAGGTTACTGGCCCCGTTCTGGACGTGACCGACGAGGTGATTACCGTGCAAAAAGGGAGCGACAAATGGGAGATCGGCCGCAATAAAGACACTAAAATCAATGGCGACCTCAAGAAAGGCTCAAAGGTTACGATTCAATACAAGATGACTGCGAGCAGTGTCGACGTCAAAGACGCTGGAAAAGCAAAAGCCGACACTAAGACCAAGACTAAGTAATTTATCCCAAAGCTATCGAGCTGATTCCCGCCTAAGGCTTCGGAGAGGGCCGTTCCCAACGGCCCTCTTTCTGTTACTTGAACTCTGCTTTCTTTTGCAGGCACATTTGCTAGCTTGAGAATGCATTTGCTCCGGGATTAATTGACCATGAGTCCTTACCCAGAAGCGGTTATCGTTCACAGCTCGGATCTGCACCTCGGGGTAGATGACAGCTTCAGCAACTCCGATTCTCTGGCGGTGCTTCCTAAGGTTTTGGCTACGGCAACTGAGGTACGGGCCGACGTTGTCCTGTTGGCAGGGGACACATTCGACAATCACCGCCAGCCCCTCGAACTGCTGGAGCGCGCCGCGCAAATGATGCGCGACTACCGCAGTCCCATCGTCATTCTCCTCGGCAACCATGACCCGCTCACACCCGATTCGGTCTATCGACGAGGCGGACTCGCCGAGATTCCGAATGTTCGTATCCTGGGACTCAATGTCGATCAAGCCGTGATGTTCTCCGAATTTGAGCTGGAAATCTGGGGGCGGGCCCATTCGGACTATTGCGACATGTCGCCGCTCGCCGATCCGAGACCGCGGTCCACCCGATGGCAACTCGCCGCCGCCCACGGGCATTATGTCGACGAAGCAAGAGACCCGAACCGGTTGATTGGTTCTTGGCTAATTCATCGCGAGGAGCTGATTGCAACCGGCTCTGACTATATCGCCCTCGGTCACTGGAACCAGGCGACGCCGGTGGGAAATGGCGAGATTGCCGCCTATTATTCCGGCTCCCGGAATACGCCGGGACCGTTAACGTTGTTCGACTACGCGGCACACGGCAAGGTCGAGGTCATCGCAGACTCCACTAAACGGTTTGACAAAATAGCAGTAGCTCCCCTCTCACGATTCATCGCTCGATTCTTAGCGCCGCGAAGCCGCAACCAAAACTAGGAATATCTCGCGCAAAGGCGCGAAGGCCGCAAAGAAAAACGATTGTCATTTCGACCGAAGGAGAAATCTTCTGAGATCCCTCGCATTCGCTCGGGATGACAGGCCTTGCCCGTCACTTGGCGTTCTTGGCGTCTTGGCGCGAGCAAATCCCTATTTTGATAGCCACGGGCCAACGGAAGCCATAGTAATACAGAAAGCTTCAGGCCCCTTCGATCACAGGGTTTTCGGTTTCTTCCCTTCCAGCACACGAATCACCTCTTCAGCAGCGCCCCACTCGCCGCGCTTCGAAGCTTCAAATGTGAGTGCGCCGATGTGGGGTGTTAGCACGACGTTGTCGAGTTGAAACAGCGGATGATTTTTGCCGGGCGGCTCATTTTCTACGACGTCAAGCGCCGCGCCGGCAATTTTTCTTTGCTGCAGCGCGTGGCAAAGAGCGTCTTCGTTGACGATGCCGCCGCGGGCGGCATTGATCAAGTACGCCGAAGCCTTCATCAGCGCGAGTCTCCGCTCATCGATCATTCCACGGGTCTCGGGTGTCAGCGGGCAGTGAATCGTGACGACATCGGATTCCCCAGCAACTCATCCAATCCCACCCACTTGCCACCCAAGGCGGTGACATGAGATTCGGGAATGTAAGGATCGTAAACGAGACAATCCATTTCGAACGCCAGCGCCCGGAGCGCCACCTCGTGCCGATATTGCCCATACCGATAATGCCAAGGGTTTTTTCAGCCAGCTCAGTGCCGATGAATTGAAGGTATTCGCTCCAACGATTTTCTTTCACAGCCTTATTCGCCTCGAAGGTGTGACGCACTAACGCGATCATCTGGCCGAAGACCAATTCGGTAACCGAGAGGGAATTGCTTCCGGGCTGATTGGTTACCCAGACTTTGAATTCTTTTGCGCCGTCGAGATCGACTCTTGACGGATCGACGCCGACGCCGGTTCGGGCAATGATCTTGAGACGGCCGGCGCTCTTTGCATCTGTTCTCTCGTAATCTTGCCTTTGCGGCTGATGACGGCATCGACCCGGCTCGCTTCCAACTCCCAACGCTCCGGTTCAACCCAGGGATTTACGACCACCAGCTCCACTTTCTGGCGCAACCATTTGAGCACATCGGGTTGGAATTCTTCTACCAAGATTCGTCCCAGCGGCATATTATGTTTCGTCCTTTCCTAGGGTAATAAGTAGTTACCGCTATAATGGACTTATTGGGAAAATAAAAGACACAACGTGGCGGTGTTATGTCCCTTGCGAGGGAAGCGCTGATATATTAATGGATGGTTGCTTACGGTTATAGGAAATCAGGCACTCGTGATGAGGATCATGGCGGAGCGGTCACACCGAGATAAGTAAGATGATGTTCGTGGGGATATCAATTGTCTTAGGACTTAGTTTCTTCGCTGCCACCGCCTCTGCCGAGCTTGTAAGGACCGCTATTCCTCGCGCAACGGTCAACTACCTTTCGCTCCCTGTGGCGGAGGTGAAGGGATTCTTTCGTACAGAAGGCTTAGAGAACGAAACCATCGTCATTCCCGGGACCACCGCCATCGCAGCCCTGGTCAGCGGCAACGTGGACTACAGCGGCGCGGGCGGCAGCGGTATGCGCGCGGCCGTGCGTGGCGCTCCCATCAAAGCCATAATGTTTCAAACCGAAAAGGTCACCTGGTATCTCCTGGCGGCTTCCGACATTATGAAAATTACCGATCTCAAGGGGAAACGTGTCGCAGTGGGAACCGTCGGCGACACCCAGGACGCCTTGATTACGATGCTCGTCGAGCGCCACGGGCTAACGGCCCGCGACATCACCCGAGTAGCGATGCCGTCGCGCAGCACCTCGAGCACGATACTGTCGCTCAAGACTGGAGCGTTTAGTGCAGCAGTGGTGAATGCCGATGAATCGTTGCTCGGCGAAAAGAGGGGCTTCGCACCCTCGCCTTCATCGGCGATCTCTTCCCCTACCCTTTCAAGGCTTTCTGGCCACCGACAAAATGATCGCCGAGCGGCCCAACGACATCAAACGGTGGCTCAGAGCTATGGTCAAAGCGTTGATGTTCATCCGCGAACGACCCGAAGAGGCAGCCGACATCGCCATGAAAAAATACCCATGGGTAATGTAAGCCGCCCCCTCGTTGTCGAAGGTATCCGCCGCTTTAGCAAAGCCTTTCCTGACGGCGTCCCTGGTCTACCCTCGCCGCAAGGGATCAAGACTCTCATAGATCTCGACGTTAAAGCTGCGCTCAAAATTAAGGAGGATGTCCCCCGGACAAGGTTTTGAGCCTGCGGCTGATGACGCGAAGTAGGTTGGCGAAGAATTAGCGAAGGTAAACGCTGACCAGATTTCGTGCCTATAAGCGCCTCGGATGGAAGCTGCTCTCATCAGCGAAAACTTGACACCGGTCGCGCCGGTCACATCGATTCGCACAAGACTTTGATGAATTTGCGGTGCTATCTCATGCGCGCAAAAACTGCTCAAGCTGTACGGACAGCCGGTGAAAGTCGTGGTGGGTGTATCCACAGCTTCATTCGCCAGTCACCCGGCAGTGCCAGAGTCTAGTTCTAACGTCTTAACGATTTCCTCCATCTGTACTACGGTAGCCTGTAATGGTTCTGCAAGCCACTAATCGCCTCTCGTTTCCTTCTTCTCGAGGAGGAACTAAATCATGAAGAACCAGCCTTAATCACTCTCCTCTTTTAATCTCCTTAAGGTTTCTCCTTACATGCCTCCACTCCGCGTTAAGAAAATTTTGAAGTCTCCCGTGAGACATGAGAATCTTCCCATAGACCTAAGTGTTGAGGATTCGGGAAGCCTGGGTTCGCAACTGGCACATGTGACAGAGCTACCGCAGGATCTTGGCCGTAGGAGACCGCGGCGTGCGGTCTCCTACGCAGAATTCTAGCGGATGGCGAAGGGGCGGCAGGCGGTTATCAGAATTCGGGGGAAGACAGAGAGCTGTCACTGTTCTTGTAAGGTCGGCGTGTTGCTGGTGACGACGAGATCGCATGACTTGGGTCCTGTCGGATACCGATGTAGCGAACCGTGACGTTAAGACACGAGTTGGGGCTTACTGTAGCCGGGAATGGGTTATTGATGAGGGTGAAATTGGATGATCCCGGAAATTAAAGCTTCTGCAGTTCTGTCGGTCCGCGACGTTCACATCGCAACCCGTCGCTCGGTGTCCGAGCCAGATGTCTACAAGTCGCAGACCGTCATGGGATCAACGATGGAGTTGCCGGAGACGACCTACCATACCGGTGCCAGTGGGGTCGTTGCTGTTCACTGTGATATTGGCTGTTTCATTGAACATCCATTTTGAGCGGATCAGCACCTGGATGAAACCCACGCCAAAACGATGACCCTTTAGAACGACATGACTATAATACTGGAACTCAGCTGAGAGGGAGGAGATGCTGTTATGAATAGGGGAACACCCATGCTGCAGTTACCTTTAAGGTGTTTTTTGAGGCTTGGGCATGTGAAGAAGATTTCCCAATCTCTCCTCTTCATTCACCGCTTTAAGCCACTTCCTCGCAACTCAATTTCCTCCTCGATCCTCCATAACGAAAGCGATCGGACCCCTAAGGAGACGACGACGACCCGCAGCTACATCACCCAAACAATAACCCTGAATCTCATTTTGAACTCTCAAACGCCTCTCGGGATTTGACTTTTAACCGCCGTCCTTTGACCTCGATCGCTTTGCACTCGATTTGGATAACCTTTAGGAAGCGAAGCTCTCGGACACTTCGGACGACTAAGGGTAGTCGGTGTTACTGAATCATAACAGTAACGGCAACCACTATCTGCGGCGCCGGTCCACAAGCCCAGGACGAAGATAAAAGCGTGGTCGCCATCCCCTTCCACCTTCCCTCTCTCCTGACCGTTTTGTTGCCTTCGAGAACTGCTCGCGAAGACGGAGAAAAAGAAGACTGGCACCTTACGCATAAGCTTGGATGCGGCCAATAATGTAGAGTCCGCGGTTATTCATAGTCAGATCACGGCGGCGCCCCCCAGCAAATGTCCCGCTGACGAGTCCTCGCGGATTGTTCGCTCCAACGGCGACAATGACTGATCGACGATATAGTCTTGATTTCAGTTATGGCTAAATTCCCGTGAGTTGCATCTGCTTGTTGCTTTTCCGGCCCCCATCGGGTTTTGACTGGATGCGATCAATCGCCCACGTACCGTTTCCGCGTATAAGGCTCGATCTTTGTCTGAAAAGCAATCCGCGGAAACGGGATCGAGAAAGGTCACCTTCACCGGATGGTGTTTAAGTAATATGCTGCCGCTCCGCAACGCCTCAAAGGTTCCCTCGATCAGGACGGGCACAACTGGGGTTGACTAGCTTACACCGGGCCATATTCCTTATTCGATTTACTCCAAGGGATGTGTGGAGGTCGCCTGCGCTGATCCGCCCCGTGATTCTATCAGTGGGCGCAATGTTCGAATCAATGGGCGTGCCCAGATAACGGCAATGATCGCAGTTCCAAGAAGCCCCAGTGTGATCGGCCACACAAACATGAAAAGGGCGTGGTAAACCGCGCGGTCAACCGCATCTGCCCAGATCCCTATATGCGCCGTTCCGAGCTGTCCATCGAGAATCGGCTCGCGGGTTTCGTAAACGGTTTTCCTTGTAACCTGAGTTCGCGCCGACTAACTTGACGGCGCTGATCGGAAGTAAGTTCTTCCTGAAGTTCTGGAGAGAAGGCTGCCAAACTATGGGCGATCACCCTTCCCTCACGGTCTCTAATAAAAGCGTAGGCCACTCGGCTCAAGCGGGCGTACTTTGTGACTGTTGTTTGTAGTTGCAGAACATCTTTACTGGCGAGGTAACCTGCAGCTGCATCACTCAAATTAGTGGTTATTACGACGGCGTTCTCGTCTATTTGGCTCCGCAGCGCCCGACCCACGAGGTGATTCAGAATGACCACAAAAAGAATACCAAAAACCAACAGCAGGATCTTCCATTCGAGGCTCATACCCCGCAACGAGACACTCAATGGCCCTATCGTTTTCGGTCTTTTTGCTGCTTTTATCAGCGCATCGTATACGTTGCTCATGTCGACTCCGACAGGTGATATGTTGATTGACTCAACTTACCTGGCCTCTGTCCCCTCGGGATTCCCAGCGAATGCGAGCCATTCATTCCTTAGCCCGGTTTCCCAAATTTGACTCGCCTCTTCGAGGTTTTTCAAACCGTCAATTTCAACCCGATGTACCAAAAGATTATCCGAAACCCTTCTCGGTGTAATCATCACTTGATTGCCTTTGCTGCGTAGGAGTCGGGCGTATTCTTCGGCGCCTGTTAGGCTGTGAAACGATGCCACGATGAGACGATACGAACCGTCGGGTTGCTTTCGTAGCAATGTCTCCCGTGTCAAGGAAGGCAGCAAAAGTTCCCGCCCCGCGGACACTCTGTTAAGATTTCTGATCTCAGGGTTGAACTCTTTAATCAGGTCCATGCCGAGGGCGCTGTTAGCTCGATAGGCATCGATGACAATCTTGTAAATACTGGAGCCCTGCGGAATTACGACTCGTTGCTCGCTTCAGTTTGAATTCCACCGGCTTTGTGGCTTTTCCGGGACTGCTGCTGCCTGATGAGTAACGAACATAACCCATTAGGGTTAGATTTATTAGCTGCCGGTTTGGAGCTACTCTTGTATTGGTGATGCAGTGTATTAGCGAAAATGTCCGATACCGCCTATTGTGTTCATGCGGCAGCCATGCACTTTTACAGCTATATTACAATTTGTTTTGATGAGCGGCCTGACACGCCCAGCTTCCAAACTTCCTGGGCGGGCAGATGGCTTATTGCCGCTTCCAGATGGTTGATGTTCAGCACCCCCGTGCAGGGTAATGATCTCGGGCACCCCATCGGTGATCCAGGTCCGCCAACACCGACACCGTGCCAGGGATGGCCAGCCCCTGGAGGCGGCAGACCGCTCTCCCGCACCAAGTGCCAGCCCTTGCCATCACCCTGAACCAGAAGAGCCCATGCCCGGAGCCGGAAGCTCGCCGGCGGCATTGCCCTCCGCCGACCAGGATATCGAGATGGCCATCCGCATCGAGATCCCCCGGAGCCCAGCCCTGGCGCGAGCCACTGCGCGGGACTTTCAACCCCATCGACGAGCGCTGTACCACCCGCCACAGCCGTCTCGAGCACACATCGGGGCCGGTGCGCTCCTCCGGCCTGACAGACGGTGCCGTTGATGACCAGATCCGGATGGCCATCGTGATTCACTGTCCCCCAGGGCGGAGCGCAGGCCGCGATCGAGCCAAACGCCCGCGGGCGAGATGAAGTCCGCCGGGCCGCCGGTAAAGCCGCCTCGCCCATCGCCATAGTAGATGTAGAAGCCCCCAGCGGTTGAACGCGGCGACGAGGTCCACGTGCCCGTCGTGATTGAGATCCCCGAGCACGGAGGTCCCGGCCCGGCATGGTCCGCCCGGTGGGGAAGCTCAAGAACTATGACAACAGAGGAGTCAGTAATGCCCGCAGCTCACCAAGAAAACTGATCTCGATGCCGGCCTTTTTCACAGCCGAGGAGAGTTCGGTCAGATCGCCATCTTATTGACATCGGCCAGCTGGGCGCCACATGTACGCACGCGTCCTGGCTTTTAGCGGTGTTTGGTGATTACCTTTTCATCATGGGAAGATCTGGACCTGCCGTGTGCGCCCCACCGTGTCCCAGGTAGCCGTCGTGATTGATGTCGCCCGTAGCCCGAACAATGTGCCAAGTGGCGTGGCCGGGGCAGAAGGTGGCGGCACCACCGATCTTGCCAGGTCTGTGAGCCGGGCGGTCGCCACGAGAGCTGGGCGCCATCGCCGTTAGCCATCCACGACCAGGGGCGAAACGCCACTCCATGTCCTGTCGAGGCCTTCGTGTAGCGCGGCAGCGGGAGCGCACCACAGGCCGCTACCCGCGGTGAATCAGGACGAAGCGTACAGAACTCAAGATGTGAGAAAGCTCTTTGCCGATGGGACCCAGAACACACTGGGCACCATCGCCATCAATTACCTGCGACTATGTGGGCGTACACTCTGCCTCCTCCACTCTCTGGTGTCTCGCAAAGGGAGGGAAGGCTCGCTTTTTCCCTCGAGGCCAGCACAATCCTCAAATCACGTTGTTAAGCTACGATTGGTGTTAGCGGTGGGCGCGAACAGCGTCGGAACAGGTCTGCTATCATTATACAGCGAGTAGCTGTACAAGCCTTGTCCCATCTGATACCGGGTCTGACGTCCCCAGCAGGAGTGACGGGCCCAACAGTATCATTAATGCCATTAAATGGGATCTTATTGCCGGGCCAGACGCGACGACCGCCAGCGTCTATTGACTGAGACCAAGGTTCAGGATCATCCAGAATCAAACATCCCCATTGACATGCTGAACTATCATCCATGGAAGACAAATTCTGAAGGTTGAGAGCAGCGCCTCGTTGGCATTGTAAAAGTCGAGGGCACGAAGGTCGGAAAGTTCGGTTGGTTGGAGCGTACATCCAGGGTGAGCAGGGTCAGCTCAGTCGATACCGCGGGACGGGACGTATTACCGTAAACCACGCACCTGCTCTGGATCCCGCACCCGTGACCGCCGCGTATGTGCCGGCGACGCCCACGAAGGGCGGCGCTGCCGCAGTAGCGATGAGCGCCGGGATTCACCGTCGCGCCGACCGCCTGGATCGGGATCCCATTATACTGCCGATTGTGCCCCATTGACATCCCGGATGACCGCGTTGCCAGTGGGCATTAAAGTTGATTGGTCGATCATTTGTAGCCGACCACCACGCGATCAGGTAGCCTCCCGCGAGAGGCGAGGAACCCACGATGCCGCCGGGCGTGCGCGCGAGAGGGGCCGTGGGAAGGCGGCTGGTGTGTTCCACATTCGAAGGAGCTGGGCACTGACGTGCGAACACCGTCGTGAACAGGTCGAAGTCGTCTCTCGGCAAGATGAACTATTCTGGATTGTTCTGAGAACAGATCAGTGCGCCCTCGGCACTACGGACCCCTCAATAAAGGCGCATGAACCATCGGCGTTTGACGGGGCAGACGACGCTGATCTCGAAAAGCTGTTGACCAGCCAAAAGAATGTCCCCGTTGATAAACTTAGGGAAGACGATCACACTTCCCGGCTCCTCAGAGTTATACATTTTCATGCCATGGCAGCATCATACAACGAAGCGTCAGCGACACCAGCGATACGTTGCAACCGCTCACTTAGTTTTTATTTGCAAATGAAAATAGTGAAACAAGACGAGTTAATAGCTTCTTCATGGTAGCCTCTTTTTCTTTCGATCGTTGCTCTTTATGCCTCTCCTACCCCCAACTTCTTCTTTTATTTAACCTCCTTCCTTTTTGTTAGCTCTCAGGGTTTGCCTAGAATTTGGTCCTGCCTAATTACTTCAAAGGCGCATAAACGTGATAAAGGTTGTGGTGCATGAGACAAATCCAACAAACCTAATTTTCTATGACAACTATTGAAAGGAGGAACAGGCAACTTTCCCAAATGTTTAATACCATTTGGTTCAACGAAAATTTTCATTCTAATGGAGTAATGCGGCAGCAATGCACTTTTACAACTCATAGGTTTATTTTTTGACAACCGTGACAGGCCCAGGTTCGGCAAGTCGGTTCGCCGATGCGGGTGAAAAAGAGGTATCAGTGTCCAAGAGGAGGTTCCGGTCATATATCCAACGCAAGCGGAGTAGAATCATCGACTTACGTTTGTTTACGGCCTGCTGAGTGACGCCGGTCTCTGTAGCGATGGTCGCTTCCGTACGACCTCTCCAGAAAAGCTGTTCGACGAGCCAGAGGTCGGACTTCGTAAGGCGCGCGCGGCGCAGGTCTAGCCGACGTCGTTGGCACTGCCGAGAACAGGTGAATCCAGCATCCTGCTATCGGAGCCCTCTGGCTTGTGTTCTTGCCACGCGCAAGGCATACGCCCATTCCCGTCGATAGCGGGTAAGCGTACTTGTTAGGTACCCGCTGATGGGCAAGACGCATTGAAGGGTACACCTAGCGAGGGAATCGTAGTCGCAACATGGCCTGGCCAAGCAGCGTGCATGCCGCTTCGGCCCGCATTTCTGTTACGCCAGTCGGAGATCGACCAATTGGGCGGTACACGCCACCTGAAAGATTCGTCTCAGGGAGCTATCTAATATGGGCGATGATGATGGACCCATGACCGCCCATTCGTGTTTCTCTCTTCGTCCTTTACCAGCTGCAAAAATTCGTGATTGGCTTTTACGTCTAGGAGACACTGGCACCCTCTACGCGTGCGGTCCCTGCAAGGCAGACAAAACTTGTATCGGTTACCCAAGGGTCCTGAATCTTATTTCGAAATTCTTCGCAGCAGTGAACTCACTGGATCTCCGGTTCGGTTGGCGAACACTAGGCACGGAAACGCTGGTATGCAATCAAAATTAGGTCGGAGATAATTATCTTAGGGACGCCTTCGCCTCCCTTTGTTTTTGGCCGAACGCAACTTGTTAGCTAGATTTGAAAAGGGAAAATAGGACCGCTCCCGGTTAGGGAGCGGAGAGGCTGATCGACTCTGAGTCGAAGCAAGTTTCAGGGTTGCGGTGCTCATGCTTAAATGATCCTGGCCGCTCTCGTCTAGGAAAATTAAGGAGGATGAAGGTTGATGCGGTAGCCGAGGCCTGGGCACGATTCTATTAGCTGAAATGCTGACCCGAACTTATTTTTTCGTCTTGATTGATCAAATACACAAGATCTACGATTTTTTTCTTTACATCGAAATCTGAGACCAAAATTTCAGAATTCACATAACCTGGTCAAACCTTATGCTTTCCTCAAATCTTAGCTTTCAAGCCTCTGGAGATTCCTTGCCCAGGTAACGTGTCTTTTGAGACTTCTCGGCGGATCTCTGTAAGGATTTCATTAACTCCGTCCCGACGCCTGATTTGCCACATTCTTTCCAGCAAGCTCTAAAGCACTCAGCCAGCCGCTCTCTCTTAGATTCATTCGCATAATCCTCTCGGGCCTGTTTGGCCAGGGATGTAGCGTCAACTTGAGCCGATCTGGACTCCGTGCAAATTTAATCTCTTGATCATCAATCCTGACCTTGATCATTGGGGTTTCTTGTTGCCCTCTACCGATCACATCGACATAAGATCCTGTGGGGAATCACCTTTCTCATTTGGTTGTAGTCCTTGGATTCCCATTTTTGGCTACCGTTTCATCGCTGACCTTTATCTTCTCAGGCTAATGCTATCGCAGCTTTATCCTGCCATCGCTAGCACAGGCTTTGACCAGGATTTCTACCGTTTTATTTCCCAGGTTTCGTGCAGCTCCCTTCATCTTTGATTTATGAACCGCTCGATGTCGTGAGTATATCGTTCGCTCGCTTCCGCTTTATAGCCGCAGCCAGCGTGCCACAGCCGTTAATCCCTGTCAGATGAAGAATCTTGGTGAATGGGCCAAATGGATTATTGGTATAAACGATCAGGCCATAGTCAGAAATTCACATTATCGATGGTGCTTTTCTTGGGATTTGAAAACGTGGAGGTTACTACCACCTGGTTTTCTTTTGTCGTAGATAACTCCTTCGTCGAGATAGAACGTTAAATCGGCATCCTTAAGGGACTGGAAGTCTCTGCTGATGGGATTTGCTCTTTTGCCCTTGCGATCAAAATCAGGTTCTTCCTGATGGCATCGCCTAAAAGCTCAGGTGTCCGTATATCAAGATTCATCGAGCTGTGAAGCGGCATAGATTTCACTGGCAGTACAAGCATCGCTTATAGCTGATGTCGCTTTTGCAATCTTCTTGTGCGCAGGGTAGGACGATCACTGCTCCAATAGAATCCACGGAAGAAGCGCCGCCAGATGAAAATCTTTCGCCCAAATTAGCGCACATCTCCGGTAAAGAAGCGTCGTTAGGTCATCGTCGTAGTAACCGACGCGCGGGTATTTGACGAGTCAATGGCTCAGTTCTGCTTTGTCGGGGGTGGAGCTTCCTTTCTGACGGCTTCCTCTCTCACAGTACTCTCAGGTTTTGCCGACTTTTCTTCCTTCTTAATCGTAGATTCCTTAGTCGTGGGTGTCGACAGTTCTGTCTCTTTTCCCTTTTCCAGGACGATTATTTTGGTGATCTTTCTTTCTCCGTTCGTTGAATCCATGACATACGAATAATTTGTGCTTAATCTGTTTACGGCCTCTTCTACGGACAGATTCTCAAACTCTGCAGTAATCTTCTTAGTGTCGGGGATACCACGCTACCACATCGATTTTCATCCTGCGCCCGATCTCTTCTAAGACCTCTTTTAATAAAGCCTCCTTCGCCTTCAGAGAGATAAGATTGTCCTTTACCGTCAGGACAAAATCAGCTTTGGTCGCTGGTTTTCCTTTGGGGTTTGTCTCAGCCTCGACTGCGAAAATTTGTGCAGGCGCCACCCTTGGCCCTAGTAGGCCAACCAGGGAGAAGGCTCGATAGAGCGGTGTGGCCTAGAAGTTCATGGCCGCCTTGTCTTTGCGACATCGGTCTCTCCACATGCAGCATTCCTGACATGCCCTCCTCGATTAATGCTGCAAGGGGTGACAAAAGATGACAACAAATACCCAAAAGCATACTTTTACCGTCAATACGCTATTTGGCGTATGTGAGTTGACCCCGACTAGGAGCAGGGGCATGGAGCGATTAACGAAGAAGGAACTTCGGGCGCTCCTCGAATGCATCAAAGACTGTTACCCCATCTGTGATCTTGAAACCTTCGGGCAACGAGTTATTTCGAGGCTCTCGAAGTTAGTTCCCAAAGAGATCATCCTGTATAACGTGGTCAATCCACGCAGAGCAGCGGAATGCCTATCTGCCCCATTTCCATGATGGCTACACTCCTTCGAAAAATAAAATTTTTGACCAGCGCCTGGGCAAAAATCCGGTTATCATTCAGCACCGAAAGATAGGCAGAGCACTCAAAGCTTAAAGATCGCCGGCTTGATGATGCGAAACCAATTCCACGCGCTCAGCCGTGAGAGTAAAGACTTCGGCGACCACGACGAAGCTTCTTCTTAAGCTGCTGAGCCCCCACGTTATGCAGGCCTACCGCAACGCTGAGAGGGTCACTCACATGCAGCAGAAATTGACCTTGGTTGAGCGAAGTGCTGGATAGACTGCACCTCGGGATCATCGTTCTGACACCGGATGGAAAAGTTCGCCTAGCCACCGACATCGAGCCGTAAAGCAGGTAACGAACTATTTGGGCTACCGGTGCTCTGCGAGGAAACCGCTCTGCCGGAGTCGCTGTGGAGGTGGGTTAAACAGCAGGAAGTTGCTCCAAGCGGAAAAGATGACGTTCTTCTGCGACGGAGCCCGCTCGTACTGGACGCGTGAAGGCAAGCGCCTTGTGATTCGCCTCGTCTCCGACTTAGATCAAAGCCTGCTACTGCTCGAAGAGCACCCGACAACGATCGCAACTCCAGTCGCTTGTGCCCTTCGGTCTTAGCCCCGCGAGGCTCAAGTCTTGGATTGGGTGGCACAGGGAAAGACGAACAAGGAAATCGGTGTGATTCTAGAACTCAGCCCGCGCACTGTGCAGAAGCACTTGGAGCACATCTACCAGAAGATATACGTTGAGAGCTCGGACCGCCGCAGCGGCCAAGGCCTACGAGATCGCCTCGATAGCCAGCAAGCAGACAGGTATGTTTTTCATAATCGTCATTAGCTCACTGATGACCTGAGGAGAGCCACCGCTCTTGACCCCAACCATCGCTTCGACTAAGTAACGGGCCAAGACCTCATGAGACAGTGCACGATTGCCAGATCCGCTTCTCTCCTTCTAATCCTGATTCTTTTTTATCGCCAGTCGCGTCGTCCTCCGCGCAAGAAAAAAGACGCTCCGCATAGTCTTTGTCAGCCTTTCCTGGAACAATCAGCTCCCGTTTCGCATCGCCATAACCAAAGGTTTTTTAGAGATCAGGGCCTCACGGTGGAACCGATCTTTGTCCGCGGCGGGCCGACGGCTTTGGCAGCGTTGATTTCCGGCGATGTGGACTACGCCAGCGTCGGCGGTGCCCAAGCGCCCATTCGTAGCCGGGCCAAAGGGCTGGACATCCACATCATCGCCTCCCAATCCAACTACACGAATTACACGCTGCTCGGCAGCAAGGAAGCTAAAAACGTCGAAGAGTTGCGCGGGAAGATCATCGGCGTTACCGGCGCGGGCGCTTTTTCCGATTTTGCCATCAGAATCTACCTCAAGAGAAACAACCTCGACCCCGACAAAGATGTCACCTTGCGCGCCATCGGGGGGACGGCACTACGCGCCATCGCCCTCGAGAGGGGTTTGATCGCCGCCGCGCCGTTTTCCGCCGAAGATACCATAAGATTGCTCGACAAGGGTCATCCGATGATCGTAAATCTGAACGAAGCTTTGAGAATCCCCCAAAGCGTCTTCGTCACCCGCGGCGAAGTATTGCAGAAATACCCGGAGACGACCAAGCGGTTTCTCAAAGCGGTGATCCAGGGAATGCAGTTCGCGAGATACAACAAACAGGAAGCGATCAAAATCGGCTTTGCCGCCGGACTCAAAGGTGAGCCGGATATCATCAACCGCTCCTACGATCTCTTCAGCCCCGGCTATGCTGTCGATCTGTCCGTCGCGCACGACGGCATTCAAATCATGCTCGACGAAGACATCCGCAGCGGACTTCGTCGACAAAAGTTCACCCTGGACAAGGTCATCAACGACCGAATTTTGAAGCAGGCGCAGCAAGAGCTAAGAAACGAAGGGCGGCTGAAGCCGTAAACCTTGCGTATCCACCTTTCGAGAATTCTCGTGGAAGGTTCCAGGCCCACGTCTTACGAATCACGATCACGCTTTTCCCGACCACGGAATTCCCTTGCTAGAGCGCTTTCGGACCTATATATAGAGTCATCGTAGATTCTTCCGTCGTCTTAATGGCGCGTAAGAGGTAGAAGGTCGGACCATAGTCGCAACGGTGGCACGGCGTTGGGCGTCGGTTCCCGGCGACTGTATTTCAATTCCGACCCCTTCCCTCTTCCAAAATCCAAAGGCTATCAAGAGCCTGATCAAGGAGAGATTATGCATCCTATGTTGATAGTTGCCATTCCCATAGTGTTGGTGATCGTGGGCATGGTATTGAACAGTATTGGGCTTTCCTTCGATCAGCCTCCAAGTTCGTCGGAGCAGGATCCCGCCAAGAGAGCGGCGGCAGAAGGGGAAACTTACCGCCGTTTCTTTGATTTACAGAGAAAGCGAGCTGTGACAAGACAGAAGAGGGTCGGCCAGTATGCCTGGTTGCTTATAGCCGCCATCATCGGTTCCTTCATCTGGCTGTATCTGTATGCCGTGAACAAAACCACCGCCATAACTCAAATTGCCGCGCTTCAGACACTGGCGACGGAAGAAGGGAAAGAGACGGTTCTCTCGCTCACGTTGAAGGATGGGAGCAATGTCAAATACCTGATCAAAGCACCCACAGCCGATGCCTTGGAAGCCGCCAAGAAAGACGGAATTTCGAAACAGAAGGTCTCATCCTACGACATGGCACAATCAGGCACGGCCTTGACTATCGGCGAGAGTCCATTGCCTGTCGGCGTCGCACTGAAAGTGTCCAGCGACCCGACAGTAAGAAAAGACTGAAAGTTAAGCCTCGGCGAAGAAAGAGGGTGGTTTCTGTAACCCGGGCAGCGGAGATCAGTTACATAATCCAAGATTTAGACAACCCCGTCTTTCCGACTTCCGAATGTCGTTGTTAACGTCCTCAAGGTGCCTGGCTTGCCTAAGTTGCCTGGCTGATCAATCCTTAGCCTTGGCATCACCATCAGACCTGATACCCAAATAGATCGTCCCGAATTATCCAATCCGGAAGTGGTTGCAAAAAGTGGGACTTGGCCAACCATTGACGGGCAAGAACATGGGTTGGTAGAGTGTCACACCTGTGGTATCTAAAGCTTATTGAGCAGTAACTATCTCAACCCTAAGGAGGTTACCTATGGCTATCGGACTTTCTCATGGTGGCAATAACGTCTATTCATCCAACGAGCCGTCGAGACAACTATGGGTCGGGACCAAAGATGGCTTGGTCCTGTTCGAGCGCACGGACGATGGCAGATGGCGCGAGGCCCATCGCGCGTTGCGTGGCGAGCATATAAGCTCCATTATTTTTGAGCGGACCAGCGGCCAAATGTTTGCCGGCGCGTTCTTCGGTTCGGTTCATGCCAGCGCGGACGGCGGCAAAACCTGGGAGCGGCGTGACAATGGTATCCCGATTCATGACGTTTACAGCTTGGCTTCAAACGTCGTGGACGGCAAAGTTCGGGTTTATGCCGGCACGCAACCGGCGCACCTGTTCTGCAGCGAAGACCTAGGGCAACACTGGACTGAGCTGCCGGCGCTGCGCTCGGTACCAAGCACTCCAAACTGGTCGTTCCCAGCTCCCCGCACATCGCGCACACCAAGTTCATTACTTTTGATCCCCGCGATTCCAGCACCATTTACGCCTGCATCGAACAAGGCGCTTTGTTGAAAAGCACCGACTCGGGAAAAAGTTGGGCGGAGCTAAATACCGTCGGCTTTTTCCGCGACAAAGACCGCCCCGCGGAGCATTTTTACGACGTTCACAAAGCGCTCATCGACCCCCGCGATCCCAAGAAAATCTTTGTGACGGGTGGCGCCGGGTTTTATGTCAGCTCGGATGGTGGCAGCCGCTGGGAGCGCTGGACCAGCCCTGATTGGGCTGAGGATGTCTATCCGACGGTTTCGTTTTGAACCCACGCAACCCGGATGTCATGTTCGTCGCAGCCGCCGAGCACAACCCTACCACCTGGCGCAAGAGCGCCTACGCCGGTGGCCGGATTTACCGCAGCAACAACGGCGGCAAGAACTGGCAACGGCTAGGCGGAGGGCTCCCGGATAGTTTGAAGCATGAGTTCGGCGCCTTGTGCCTGGAAGACTGGGGCGACGGCTATTCGGTCTTCGGCGCTACGACCGGTGGCGAGGTCTATTGCGGTGACGTCAACGGCGAACGCTGGACCTTGATCGCGTCCGACCTGGCGCCGATTTCGAAGAAGGGTCACGAACGTCTACTGGCGGCGAGCTAAAGACCTAGGCGAACAAATCGATGTCTGCACGACACCGATTTCAATCATACTTTCTCCCCCTTTGACGGGAGAATTGAAGAGGGGGTGTTAAGTTTAACGGCCGAGGTTCGTCGCGTCACACCTCTATCCCGACCTTTCCCCATCAAGAATTATATGGAGATCAATATGATTGATTTCGAAGGGAGAAAGATACCCAACGAGTTGAGTGAGATCGTCGAGGCGAGCCGTACGGTTCTTTTGGTCTGGGACATGCAGAACGATCAGGCGGGCGGCGCATTCAGCAAGGATGCGCTGATACGAAATGCACCACCGCTCATTGCGGCGGCGGCAAGCGCCGGGATTAAAACGGTCTATACGCGCCAGACTCCCTACTTGTGGAAAGACGAATCACCGGCCTGGATTCATCGTTTCATGCAAACGCAAAAAGTCGATCACCCGAGCAAACTCACGCCGCGCCGGCTTCACGGCAGCTTCGGCTGGCAGATCATGGAGCCTTTAAGCCGGCCGAAAATGACATAGTCATCGACAAACGGAGACCGACCATGTTCATCGGCAACGAGTTCGAAACTGTGCTCTCCAATCGAGGATCCCATACCATTGTGATGATCGGCTGTACCACCGATGGCGGTGTTGAGGCCACGGTGCGGGACGGCTATCATCGCGGTTACTTCATGGTCGTTGTGCGCGATTGCGTCGGCACTTACACCGCAGAAGGCCACAACGCCGCGCTCAAACGAATGGAACGGTTCGCTGATATTGTTAACTCTCAAGACTTGATCCCCATCTGGCGACGTTGATGAAAGAGAAATCAGTTGCGATTTATCCGGAACCAGTGAGTGGTTCAAAATCTCTCTGAACACGAGAGGAGAAAGACATGAGCGGAGCAAATGCCAAAAGTAAAGGGTTGCATGTGGCCACGATGTCGGGTTGGTACCGTTTTGAGAAAAACGGGCGAGAATGGAAACAAGTGAAGCGCGACTTGAGCTACTGGACGCTGACCTGCTTGGCCGTGGACCCGGAAAATTCCGAGTTGATCTACGCCGGGACCGAGCACTCAGGCCTTTTTACAGCAAAGACGCGGGTGCGCACTGGCTAAGAGCCAACCCCAATGTTCCGAAGATGATGTTGTTTTCGGCGCTGGCGCTGCATGGCGGAGTCATGGTCGGCACGGTTCCTTCGGCGGTTTTTCGCAGCAAAGCGGGTGGCGGATGGGAGGAGTTGGAGGGCGTGCGCAAGAACAGCGCTAACGCGAACTTCCCGCCCAGCCCCGAGTTGCAATCGCGCGCCCGCTATTTAGCCCGCGACCCGTTGATACCGGCGCGGCTCTACGCCGGCATTGAAGTCGGCGGTATGCTCACTCAGCGACGATGGCGGGCACAATTGGCAGCCGGCCAACAACGGCCCTTACGGACATGGACGTTCACGAAGTTCACCCCTGCGAGAAATCCCCGGAATAGTCTATGCGGCTTGCGGCGACAAAACTTTTCGCAGCTTCGACCGCGCCGCTCACTGGGAAGAGATCACACCCAAGAGCCACGACTACGGCATGTCCGTCGTCGAAGACGCTGAAGGTGTGGTCTACCTGGGCAGCGCCAAAGGACGACCCAACACCTGGATCAGAGAGGAAGGCGCGAAGGGGCCGCGATTTTCCGTACGCGCGACGCCGGTTCCCAGTGGGAAACAGTCATTGAAGACTTGTACGGGGGCGTTATGAGCATGTGTCCGAGCCCAGACGGAAACGGTATTGTCGCGGGACTATCGGACGGAACTCTTTACGCAATCGACGATTCCGGAGCACGGGTGGTCGCCAGCGGAATGCCGGGTATCCTGGCAGTAAAACCGGGAGCATAAGTAGAAGGTCGATACACTGGAAAATCGGAGGATGAGGTGGTGAATTGATGCACTGTCATCATTTCGAAACCCAGATCCAATACTCCATTACCTCGTAGTTTTATTTCTGCTTAAGCCGCGACCGTTGAGAGGTTCTCAAAGATGAAACTATACACTTTTTTCGCAGCTCGGCGTCCTATCGCGTGCGCATCGCGCTCAATTTAAAGGGTTGAGCTACGAGCAGGTACCGATCCATTGAGGCGCGGCGGCGGCGAGCAGTTCGGCGCTACTTACAAAGCCATCAATCCACAGGCGCTTGTACCGGCGCTTGAAGAGGGCGGGCGGATTCTCACTCAGTCGTTGGCGATCATGGAGTACCTGGAGGAACGTTATCCAAAGCCGCCCTTACTCCCGGCCGATCCGGCAGACCGAGCGATCGTGCGCGGCATGGCTCTCATCGTAGCATGTGAAATTCATCCGATTCAGAACCTCAGGGTGCTCGTTTATTTAAAGAACAATCTAAAGCAGTCGGACGATGACCTAAATCTCTGGGCACGCCATTGGATTGATCTCGGTTTGGCAGCCGTCGAACAGAGCGTGATCTCTGGCCCCAAACGTGGAACGTTTTGCTTTGGTGACACGCCAACCTTCGCGGATATTTGCCTTGTGCCTCAGCTGGCCAACGCGCGCCGCTTCGGCTGCGATCTTTCCGCGTACCCCACGCTGCTCCGGATCGAAACTGCTTGTAACGTGCTGCCGGCTTTCGCCGATGCGGCACCAGAAAAACAACCCGACGCGGAATAACCAACAAAGGCATCATTCTGCTCTCTCATCTTGAGTTCCTTTGCCAACCTCCGGACATTTAGACCTTCGGCAATTAACCGCTCATGTTTGTTCTTAAGCAGTTCCTCAAAGTACTGATCCTGCCGCCGCTGCCGTGGATGCTCATGCTTCTGGCCGTGTTGATCTTTTGGCGCCGGCGCTGGGCGAGAAAGCTCCTCTTCGTGACTTTATGTTTAATCGTCGTGCTTCACAGCGGGATCTTTGTCTACTCTGCTTCGCTATCCGCTGGAATCGCACTATCCACCGCTCATCGACCCCACCAAGGTCGGAGCCTTATGATGCCATTGTTGTGTTAACGGGCAGCACGATTCCCGCCGAGGGACTCATTCCGTTTCCGAGCTATCGACGAGTCCATGTTTCGTCGCCTTGAAGAGGCCTGGAGGCTCTATCATATTCGACCGAAGCCGATCGTGGTATCCGGAGGCCATGTCAACCCATTCACGCCCGCCAAGGACGAGAACCGGATCGCCCGCGACTACTTGATCCGTTGGGGTGTGCCAAAGATGGACGTGCTCGGCGAGGGTAACTCACGCGACACCTTCGAGAGCGCCGTCGAAGTGGAAAAGCTTCTGGCAGCAGAAAGGCTGGAAACGCTATTTATTAGTCACATCGGCTGCTCACATGCCGCGAAGCATGCTCGCTTTCAAAGCCAAAGCACCAGACCCCATCCCGGCCCCCGGAGATTTCTCGCTTGGCAAATTCGAGCTGGAACCTTTCATTTCTTTCCGGGCGAGAGCGCCGCCAGGGGAGTCCTTATCTCCCTGCACGAGTATGTTGGACTGGCGAACTACTACTGGCGGGTCCATTTTTCTAAGGACCCTTGAGTTCCTTGCCTAAAGGTTGCTGTGGAACCCGAGATCGCGACATTTGAAAATGCTCTCAACAGTGATAAACAACCTACCTAGTAACGGGCCCTTGCCTTGCGATCGTGCCGTTTGATCATTTGGCGCTTGGGCCAAGACAACTTGCATCAAGATTATCCGGCCATCTCGCTTGGTGCGGCCTAGAGGAGAACTCATGCTTTCTCGCGAGGAAAACGATCTCATCACCAGGGTCGGCCCTGGAACACCCATGGGCGAGTTGATGAGACGGTACTGGATTCCCGCTCTGCTATCAGAGGAAATATCCGAGCCAGAGTGCCCGCCACTGCGCGTGCGACTTCTGGGTGAAGATCTTGTCGCCTTTCGTGATAGCATGGGCCGAGTAGGGCTTTTGGCTGAGCATTGCTCGCACCGTGGCACTTCGCTCTACTACGGCCGCAACGAGGAATGCGGACTCAAGATGCATCTATCACGGTTGGAAATACGACGTCGAAGGCAGAGTCCTTAGAAACTCCTGCGGAGCCTGCCGGGAGCACGCTCAAGGACAAGGTTCGCCATACGGCCTATCCGTGCAGAGAAGCCGCGGGCGTCGTTTTCACCTACATGGGTCCCAAAGAACACATGCCGCTTTTGCCAAATTATGAATGGATGACACTCCCACAGGAGCATCTTTATGTCACGAGATCGATCCAAGACTGTAACTATTTGCAAGGGCTCGAAGGCGAATCCGACTCCTCACACCTCTCTTTTCTCCATCGGGCATTCACGGAAAATAAGAGAGGCGGCGGCGATCCAGATATGTATGGCAGGGACGGTGCGCCCAAGTTAGAGGGTGTCGAAACCGACTTCGGTGTGCGCATGATTTCGTGTAGAAGCGCGGGTGATGGATTGACCTACCTGCGGGTGTCTAATTTCGTTATGCCGTGCCATGGATTTGTGCCGACAGGTGGATTGAAAGGGAATGCTGAAGGCTACACCATTCACTCTCATGTTCCGGTGGATGATGAGCACGCCATGAGGTTCAATATCTTTTTCGCCGGACCCGGCCGGTAAATGAGGAGGAAAAGCAACTCGAAGGCGGCATCGGCCCCGACCACGTCAAAGTTCGCAATATCCACAACAACTACCTGCAGGACCGTGAGGAGCAAAAGCGCGAAACCTTTACGGGGATGGGAAAACAGTTTTTGATCCATGACTCCTGCGCCACCGAAAGCATGGGACCGATCTACGACCGCTCCAAGGAGCACTTGGGTGCGGGTGATATTACGGTGATCGCTATTAGAAAGTTTTTGCTCCAATCCATCAGAGCGCTGGACATGGGCAAAGAACCGCCGCACATCCTCCGGGCGCCGGAACAAAACGATCTTCGCCACGTTGCCTGCGTCGTTGCGACCATCGATGCTACCTTAGATCCGAAGACGTACATTCAAAAGCTGATAGCCGAGACGAAACAGAAAACAATTTAGGCGTGATGCGACACAAGCTTTTACTTGGAGGTGTTCCATGAAAGTCGTGGATGCTATTTGCGAGATACTCAAGCGCGAAGGAGTCGAATTCCTGAGCTGCTATCCGACCAACACGTTGATCGAAGCCGCCGCTTCGGCGGGCATCAAACCCATCGTGTGCCGTCAAGAAAGAGTAGGGGTCGGCATCGCAGATGGTTTCACCCGGATAACTAACGGCAAGCGAATCGGCGTCTTTACCATGCAAGCAGGCCCTGGCGCCGAAAACGCTTTCTCCGGCATCACCACGGCCTATTCGGACTCCGTTCCGATTCTGATTCTTCCCGTAGGGCACGCTCGGAACACATCGCAAGTCTTCCATTTCTTCAGGTCCGTACAAGCCTACGCGCCGGTCACGAAATGGACTGAAGAGATTACTTTGGCAAGTCAGGTTCCGGAAATTATGCGCCGGGCCTTTAGTTACTTGAAGATGGGACGTCTGGGACCCGTATTAGTCGAGATCCCCAATGACGCCGCAGTCGAAGAATTCCAAGGGGCATTGAATTATACACCGGTGAAACGAACGGTAAGCGGCGCCAATGCCAAAGACGTAGCTGAAGCCGCCAAAGTTCTCATGCAGGCGAAGTCGCCGGTCGTCGTCGCCGGCCAAGGAGTACTTTACGCAGAAGCATCCGACGAGTTGGTCGAACTCGCCGAGCTACTACAAGCACCCGTGACGACTCCTCTTGAAGGCAAGAGCGCCTTTCCCGAACATCATCCGCTGTCTCTCGGCACCGGCGCCGGTGTAATGCCGAAACCTGTTCATACGTTCTTGCAAAAGCGGACGTGGTGTTCGCCATCGGTGCCAGCCTGACGCGTCACAACATTGTCGCCGCGCCGATCCCTGCGGGAAAGATCATCATCCATGCCACCAACGACGAACGAGACATCAACAAGCACTATCCGGCGGACTATCCGATTCTCGGCGATGCCAAACCAGTGCTACGACAGTTCATCGAAGCTGTGAAAGATCTCCTGGGTAATAAGAAGCGCGCTGAAAACGGCGCCGTCCCCGTCGAGATCAAAAAAGGCAAAGAAGAATGGATGGCGGAGTGGATGCCGAAGCTGACGTCCAATGAAAAACCGATCACGCCCTATCGGGTCATGTGGGAATTCATGAATGGATTCGATCGCAAGGAGGTGATCGTCACCCACGATGCCGGCAGCCCGCGCAACCAGCTCGTTCCCTTCTATCAAGCTCCGACACCACGCAGCTACATCGGCTGGGGAAAATCCCATGCTTTGGGAACCGGCTTGGGCTTGATTATGGGCGCCAAGCTCGCCGCGCCGCAAAAATTCTGCGTCAACTTCATGGGCGACGCGGCCTTCGGGATGACCGGTCTCGACTTTGAAACTGCCGTCCGCTGCAATATCCCGACCCTCACCATTGTGCTCAATAATAACTTTATGGCCGCCGAGACCCACAGCATGGAAACTTCCCATGAGCGTTATGGCACGATGAACATTCTCGGTAATTACGCTGATCTCGCCCGCTCCCTCGGCGGCTGGTCGGAAAGAGTCGAAGATCCGAGTCAGATCTTGCCCGCGCTTCAGCGCGCTCGTAGAGTGACTGAAGAAGGAAAGGCCGCTCTGCTCGAGTTCATCACGAGCCGGGAGATCTCTTATTCAAGGATGCGAGATTAGACAGACAGTTTTGATGGGGAATCACTAGCAATACCGGAGTGACCTGGATTGACTTACCGGTCGTGAATTGCTAGCCATTTAGCCAGTGAAGTCGACGATTTTTCATTGGGCCCTGGTTCTTTCTTTGCTTTCCGGCGGGCTTTCAACCGGGTTTGCTATGGCGCCAAGCCACATCGGGTTTGCCGCCGAAGAGGATTTTTCTGCTTTTGACCGCCAGGATGAATCTTTCAGACCCTCGGTTTCCCGAAAGCGAAGTGCTCGCGGGCGAAAAGCCAAATTGCCCTATACACCGATTCGAGTTACTATCGAATATCCGACTGATCTACTTGTCGCTAGCCGACATTTTCTCCCTTCCTCATCGACGCCTGCTGCATCAACAGCGGCAACATCAACTTCATAAGATTTTCCGCATTTAGAACCGCCGTTACGTCAAGCTCTTTGCTCACCTTTAGTTAGCGCGTCGCTTCGGCAGGCGCGGTTTTAAAGTTCGAAGGAGAATGAACCTATGGCTCCGGAACGGCTGGTTCTATGGATTGCCTTTAATGTCTTTGTGCTGGGGATGCTGGCCATCGATCTCGGCATTTTTCATCGTAAGGCTCATACGGTTTCGATCAAAGAGGCTTCGATTTGGAGCGCGGTGTGGATTCTGTTGGCCCTGGTTTTTAACCTGGGAATCTACTTTGTTTGGGGACAAGACAAAGCTCTCGAATTTCTCACCGGTTATGTCATCGAAAAATCCCTCAGCGTCGATAATCTCTTTGTCTTTCTTATGATTTTTCAGTATTTCGCGACTCCGGCGATCTATCAGCATCGAATTCTTTTCTGGGGAATTGTCGGCGCGCTGTTTATGAGAGCGATATTTATCGCCACCGGCGCAGCCTTGCTGGAGAATTTTCATTGGATGATCTACGTCTTCGGTGCTTTCTTGATCATCACCGGGATCAAGATGTTGCTGCAAGGAGATCACAAGCTCGATCCCCAGAAGAACCCTGTGGTTCGCCTGTTCCAGCGTTGGATGCCTTTAACCAACGAATACCAGGGGCAACGTTTCTTCGTTCGAAAAGAAGGGAAAATAAACGCGACGCTTCTAATGCTGGTGTTAGTTGTTGTCGAGACGACGGATGTTATCTTTGCCGTCGACTCCATACCCGCCATTTTTGCGATCACGAGGGATCCATTTATCGTCTACACCTCCAACGTCTTTGCGGATCCTTGAGTTGCGGGCGCTCTATTTCATGCTCGCCGGAGTAATGGAAATGTTCGTTTACCTAAAAGTCGGCCTTTCTTTCGTTCTCTGCTTTGTCGGAGCCAAGATGCTGATCGTCGATATTTACAAGATTCCCATTGGTGCTTCCCTCGGAGTCGTCGGCGGATTTTGATTCTCTCCGTGGTGGTCTCGCTCCTGGTGCAATGGAAGGAACAAGGAGTTTTGTTGTCGCGCCTAGGACTTGAAAGGTTATCAGCTCGAGATCAGCGCAATCGGCCGTACCCCGTAGGTACACCCGTGTTTGCCAAAGTTTGGATATTGATTCTATTGATTGCGGCAGTTCTAACAATGGTCAAGTGGGACTCGATCGCCACTGGTCCGACCGGAGATGACGCGATCGCGGTGATCCGAGTAGTGCAGCGCGAATTGGCGGAGTTAGAGTCCTCGCACGGCGGATCTCATGCCCCGATACTATACGGTGCTAACGCTACCTTGGACGAGGCGTGGTCCAAACTGAAAGACAAAGTTACGCAGAAGCCATTTCAGCGGCACAAAAGGCGAGAGAGTTATTGAGAACTCTTCCCAGGTGAGATTGGGCTCGGGTGAATACTCCCCAGCAAAGACGGAAGCGGAACGGACGATTCCCTTGCGCCTCACATAATCAGGCACGCACGTGCCGTGGGACGTTTTAAATCCAACTTTGCCGTTCCTTTTTCGCCCGCTCGCCGATTTCAAAATGCGAAATACCAGACTCGCTACCCGAAACTATAATCCAACCCTGTTCGCTTTCAGAGCCGCCTGATAGCGCTGAGGAATTTGTGGATCCTCGTCTTCGTATGGAATCATCCAGCCACCCTGCTTCACTCCCCGGAACACGTCGTCGTCGGTTTTCTGATGCGACACTTTGAATCCCAGCGGAAAGAGACGGCTGCCGTAGCGGATCGCCGAATGCCGCGCCGGTTCCTTCCCGGCGTTGAAGTGTTGATGAAACCAATCGCCCGGCGGGCAATAGATGCTGCCTTCGCCCCATTTGATCTCGATGACCTTATCCTCGTAGCCGTCCGTGTATGGATGAAGACCCCACTGTTTGGGCCAGAGAAGCACATAGCCCACGGACTGGAGTCCGACGATGATCGCGCCGGGGCCATGATAGTGTGCCTTGTGATAGGTACCCACCGGCCATTCACCGAGATGGCCGACGAGCGCATTGCCGGACATTTCAAACTGGCTCAGGCGCAAACCCGCCCCTTTGACTTCGAGGTTTTCCAAAAACGCGTTAGAGATATCCGGGATAAAGTTGGTTTCCCAGATATTGATCAAACCACTTACGTAGCGTTTCTTCCCGACATTGAAATAGTCTTCTTCACCATGGAATCGATCACCAAAGCTATAGGGACAATTGAAGATGAAGTTTTCGTCCCGATAGATGTCGAAGGCCAGCGGCGCATTGGTGACGGCCACAAACTTCACCGGCTCGCGGGAGCCATTCACCAGCCTGTGCGATGTGTTCATAGGCGGCGCAAATAGACTCCACTTACCCCACTCGAACAACTTCTTGTTGCCGTGATCATCCCAAATTTCTGTGGCTCCTTGACCGTTTAAGATGCAAATCACCTCTTCATACAAATGCCGCTCTGGCTTCAACGCATCTCCCGGCGCGATCTCGCCGATGTATGCGCCAGTGATACCCTGCATGCCGTGGAGATGAATGAAGGCCGCTTTGCCACCGCTACGGCTGTAGGGGCGACCTCAAGAGTGCGGAGATCCGCCATGCCATGGCCGACATGAATAGGCAGACCTTGGTTCTTCATCCAGCGTACATAGCCGGTTTTTTCGTTAAGTGGCGCAATGTCCATAGAGTTTCTCTTTTTACAAAACTAACCTGGTTATCGTCTACCCAATTCGCACAAATCTCGAGTTGGACGGTCTAATTCCCGGAGGGCGTGTACCAATACGGCTCCACCTATACCCAAAATCCACAGCCAAGCTCGAATGGAGCCTATCCGATATGAGCTTTAGCTGTCAATTGACGTTATGCCGGGAAGCGGAATCTGAAGGGTTCCTTGGATTCGTCGAGATCGACGTTTTGCTCGTACGAATTCAAAGCAGAAAGCGCGGCAGGTGTAGCAGAAGACGTTGATCGCAACGCCAACAATTGGGCCACCTTCGAAGCCCGCTCCGCTACGGAAAAGCCGCCGTCGTCGTCGAAGTCTCCGATAAATCGTTGCGATTATGGGAATATGTTGCAGGATTTGATGATATCGACGAAATCCCCGAAGCCCATTTTAGAATTTTCCCATAAGCCAAAGTTCTTTTCGGCCTTTTTTCCGCCTTTATCTGCTTAGACCCGGATGCGTCGGTATCGCGGGGCGAATCAGCCGCAACCCGTGCAGCCACTTGGCCAAATGAAAGGGTTGGATTTCCCCTTCGGGACACCGCCGAGGTAGGCGAGTAGCGACCTGGCTAATCTGCGCTATATTGCGCTTTACGTCGCTGCGCTCAGGCGTGAATAACTGTCCGAAAGGATCCATAGTCGGTCAATTGTTCACGCAACCGCCTCACGGAATGGGGTTTTCGTCGGCGCCGCGATAAAGACGAATTTCGACTCTCCGATTCGAGCTCCGGTTATCGACACTGGAGTTCGGCAGACGCGGCCTTTGGTTGGCGTAACCTCGCACCGAGATCCGCGAAGGATCAATGCCATTTTCGATCACGTAGCGGGCTACGCGGCTGGCGCGTGCCGCCGACAGCTCCCAGTTTGAAGGGAATCTCGACGTCGAGATCGGGACGTTATCGGTATGACCGCTGACTTCCAACGACAGCCCAGGGCGAGTCGAAACCATCGTCACGACCTTTTCGAGAACTGGAACAGCTTGCTGTCGCAAGTCGGCCTTTCCCGAATCGAACGGCACGGTATCCTTCAAGGAAATAACCATCTCATTGGGCGCTGATTCAATGAAGATTTCTTTGTCCAAGCCAATCTCACCAACGAAGCGCTGCATCTCTTCTTGAAAAACCTTCCACTCATCAGGAACCAGCTTGCTCTGGTTTGGCGCAACAGATGGTTTCGGCTCTTGTGCAATCTCAGGGATCGCCACGAGTGGCTGTTGGAGCGCGATATCCTTCTTGTCGATGACATACCAGGCGACCAAAAAACCCAGCAGTAATATGGTTAGATCGCTCAGCGTTATCATCCACCAGGTCGCGTCGTCATTCGACGAAAAAGCCCCAGTTAAAGCCTTGGGCGCTTCGAGGTCCATTCGTGATGCCGATTTGTCATGGCTCGGTCGCCGGCGTGAAAGCTCCGGGAACATAGAATTAACGTTGTACCGTTAAGACAAGAGGCGCCCAATCTTGTTCTCGGCGCCTGCCGGCATCGGTCGCCGGGAGGAAAACAGCGAGCTTGCTCGCAATGGTCGTTGCGCCTTCTCCGCGGACGATCCAGATCACCCAGTCGATGGTAAGTCGCATCCTGGCCTCCTTTCCACTGCAGCCGCTTGGATAAGTCCGGTACATCCCCTACCTGGAATTTCGCAGTTCCCTGAGATTCTGGCCCGCGAGTATCGATCCGGCAGCAGCAATCATTTCGCCGCAAAGTCGATTCCGAGTATGTCCACTTTACGTCGTCGCGCGAGCTCAATGACAGTGATCCCGTTGCCGCATCCGACCTCTAGAATGCGCATGCCGTCGCGAACGTAGGTCGGAGATGGCGTCAACTTCGAGTTGCTTGGCGATTACATCTCGCGTGCCGGCCATCTGCCCCAGTTCAGCCCGGCCGTTCCAGAAAGCACAAACACCTTGAGTAAATTCGTTCATGCTCGACACTTATAGCTCCCTACTTGATGCATTCATGCCGCCCTCAACAAGGTCATTTTCGACGTGGCTCCAATCACTATAGCTCTCCGGAGAGTTTCGATGACGATCCTCCGGCCATTAGTTTTACTGAACGGCGACACAGAAACTCTCCGTTGGGCAACGGTGAACAGAAATGCCGAAACAAGAACCAATCGCGACCAGCGATCCTCTTCTCTTCAATGACCTCGAAGCCGGCGCTGAGAAAAGCGTGGTTTGAAGCAAAGTTCTGCGTAGGCGAGATGGCCTCAACAGTACGCACGCCCAACTCCCGGCCGGCAAGATCCGCCGACAAACGCAACAGCTGAGTGTCAAAACTTCTACCCCGATAGGCTGGCGCAACCGAAAAGTTGATCTGCGCCGTATCGGCATCAATACGATCGTAGCGAATTTGACCAACGGGTACGTGCCGGCACTCGAGAATCCAGAACCGCGTGTCTGGTGACGCAATCTTTTCCTCGTACCATGCCTCTTGGACGGCCCAAGAAATAGGTTCTGGAACAAACGAATTACGCCGAGTTACGGGATCGTTTGCCCATTGCCAGAGCAGCAGCACATCGTCTTGGCTCGCGGCCCGGAGCCGAAGCGCTTCCTCGTTTGCCCGTAGAGCACCGCTTGTAATACTCTCCCCACTCCCCGCCATCGACTAGAACTTCGCTTCTTTTGTTCATGCGCTCTCGGGCTTCCCGGTCATACACCAGGTGTGAGATAGCCCTGGCGAGTTCCTCGCGGTTAAGATCTCCAGGGTATCCGAGGCAGCGCGCCGCGCCGAATTTATCCAAGGCTTTAGCCGCTGCCGCCTGATTATCGGCGAGGATAAAGATCAACGCTGGAACTTTCATGAAGGCGAGTTCCCAGCTGGTTGTTCCACCGGCTGCCACCGCTAGATCTCGCCCAGGCCATTAATGGGGCGATATCGGGGACACTGGTCTCCAAGTAAACCCGCGATGACAGTGATGCCATCGCCTGCTGCAGCTCTGCAAGATGTGGATTGAGCGGCCCCACGACAACTTTGATTTCAAGATCCGGTGTCGAGATTTGCTCCAACGCTTCGATGATTTTGAGGGTGGTATTTTCCGCGTCACTACCCCTAGGGTCACGATGAGTTTGCGGGCGACCTCAGGGCAATGCCTTACCACACCATGCCAGCGCTGAAACTCAGGCCGCAGCAACGCGAAGCGTGTGCCCAAGAGAAATAGCGTGTCCGGGGCACAGTTGTAGGTAAGTCGCTGGGCGTCCAATCCGTGGTTCAAAATGATGTCAGCATCGTAACGAGGCAGATGCGCCGTATCGTCGATCACCATCAACCGGCATCCTGCTGAACGGAGCAGGCTCTGATAGGCTGTGTCGAAATGATAGCCATCGAGGACAACCCAAGGCAGGTCGGTACTGCCACGTGATACTTTTTCCAATGCATTGAAACTACTGCGCAGATCGGAAGTATCGGGATGAGGCATTGGGATTTCCGCAAGATCAATTCCAAGGGTTTCAGTTCGTTTGCGTAGAGCGGGGTCGAGTCGAGAACTTAACAATGTGACCTGACCGCCCTCACGATGCCAGGACTCAGCCAGCGCCAAACAGCGCATCACATGTCCGGCACCCTGAGCCGGATCCGCATCAGCGCGCAGCAGCAAATGCGGCAGGCCGCGTTCCAATTGCATAGGCAGTTAGGACCTTCGACAGAGCTTCGATGACATCATCCGCATCGTAACCATTGGCCGCAACGAAGAGCTTGTCGGAGCAGAGCTTGGTCGCTCTGTACAGATTGATCGGATTGGTGGCTTGTCTCGCTGAGGGCGATTACCTTTCGGACGTTGCGATGGATGGCGTCGTCGATGAAGGCATGAAAACGATAGTCCAACGAGACCGAACTGGGATGAATCAAGAGAGAATTCACTGATGGGTCGATAGAGCGAAGCGTAAAGAACGGCGACTTGCTGCCGTCTTCCGGGCAAAAGCGCGCCAACTTGTAACGATAGCAGTTCGCAAAACCCAAGGCACCGCCTGGAAAAAATCTCGCTCCGCAAAGTTACAAACAAAGGATTCTTTCCGCTCTGGGGTGATTAGTCGTGGGACTTTCTCTGTTTTCGTCCCCGCAGCTGTCTAACAGCACCTCCGAGCCTCCTATTGGAATCAAGCGCATTGGCAGCGGCTTGTTTTTCTTCCTGCATGGCCTTATGGACCTCCTCCCGCAGCACCCGGACTTCCCGCGGCGCGGTAATGCCCAGCCGGATCTGGTTGCCACTCACACCGACCACGGTCACTACAACATCGTCGCCGATGGTGAGACTCTCGCCGGGTCGGCGACTCAATATCAACATGGAATCCTTCTACTGGAGAAAGTCGAGGAGGCTAGGCTTGGTTCTGTATCGATTTGTTGGGAAAGCACGACGACATCCCACGCTGCGACGGTCTTCTTTGCTCCTCCACGTTGCGCCGCCATTTTTTCCCGCAACGCAATTTCTTCTTCTGTGAGCGCTAGCAATTCCGTCAGATCAATATTCATCGATTGAACTTTACTTTTTCGAGGTGCCACGAGATCTCTGTACGAATGATACTCTTAGCGACCTCCCGAGGATCAACCTCATACTCACCTTTGGCGATAATTTCCTTGACCTGTCTAACTTTTGCCGCGAGGAGTTCATCGCCCTTGCGAGCCAGCGGCTCGGTGATTCTTTGTGGCTCCCGCGCCTTTTTGGAGATAGTGACCTTGGCTGATAGTATGGGTGGACTGACTTCGGTTCTCTTGTCACGGCCAGCCTGGCCTGCTGGCTTGCCGTTTTGTATCAGCTGGGAGAGCTCCGTACCTGAACGCCTTTTGTGGATGACTTCCATCATTCTCTCCGCTACATCCGTTTCATCGGCAAGTCGGCAAGCTTTCTTTAGCTCAAAGCCTAATCTTTACTGTCGCTATTATCTAGCGATTTCAAAGACTTTTTATCAGACAATTGCCCTTGGCGTGGTTCCCTTCGACATGGTCCAGAGCAGGACCTTGGGTCGATCGATTTCCCGTGACGGCGGACCTCAAATGGAGGAAGCGTCCGCGGCAGGGCGAGTTTTACCCACCGGAGCAATGGACTGTTCCGGCGAAACCTCATTGCCCTCGACGGCTTAGATTGGCCCTATCGCCAGCATAGCGAAACCTCCGTCGCAGTGGGTCCACCTCAGCCGAATTGCTATAGCCGCCAGCCCCGCCGCTAAAGACCACTTTCCCGGCAGCCGCGTTTTCCTTCCCCGAAGCAGATGAACGATCCCGGGAGACGCAAGGAGGGACGATCCATTTCACGGAATCTGCCATGGATCATCAACTCAATGGCCAAGATTTTCGTTTAATCCGTCACGAACCCTATCAATCCTCTGTAGCTAGACCCGTACGGGCTTCTTGGTTCTTTGTTTGCGCGCTTCCGGGGCGCGTCTGGGGATAGTTTGTCCGACGGCTTTATGCCTAGAGCGCCGCGCAAGCAGGCAACGACCTGGCCAAGGATTTGGCAGACGCGCCCTTCGCTCAAATCAAGTATTTGTCCGATTTCCCTCAGCGTGAGCTCTTCATAATAGTAAAGTGTGACCACCAACCGGTCCCGCTCCGGCAATGCGGCTACGCCTGAGCCTAACTTCTCCACGAGATCTTTGTTTTCAACAAAGCTATGCGGATCAAGAAAGGGGCTGTCCGTGTACTTTTCCTGGGCCCGCTCCCAGTCCGCTTCCGACGAGATGGACAAATCCTCCAGGCTAAGCAGCGTCGCATCATTTACCTGCTGATCGAGTCGGAAATAACTCTCCAGAGGAATTTCCAGTTCTTTCGCGATTTCTTCCGCGGTAGGCTCCCGGGCGAACTTACCTGCGAGTTTTGTCTTCGCCGCTTCTATCTTACGCCCCCAGGACCGCACCGAGCGCCTCACCCAATCTAGCGAACGCAAGCACTGCATGACTTCACCTTGGATGCGATATCGGGCGTATATTTCGAAATCGACGCCGCGCTTGGGATCAAAGCGATCCAATGCTTGGAGAAGGCCGACGACGCCGGAATGAATCAATGATTCCAGATCGACTCCAGGGGGAGACGGCGATGGACCCTTTCAGCCACGAGGCGGACCAACGGCAGATATTGGGTGACCATCTCTTCTTTGGCTGGATGGGCCGTATGGGCCAAAGGCAAGCGGTCTTTTTTCGGCTCTTTTTCCGATGCCTTCATCTCGCTTCTCTACTTCCTTCGAGCATGCGGCAGAAGAAAAACTGTACATTACCTTTTATCCTGACCCGGGCGCTGGTCATTTCGATCATGCGCTCCGCCATAACAGCGAAGGCTTTTGCCGACGGTGCGTCGGACGCTTCCGTAACAACCATCTGCGAGCGCGCTACGGCGCGAATCAACTGGGGATCACGCGGGACCCAGCCAAAAATCCAGCGAAGCATTGAGAAAACGTAAGGCCGACCTCGACAGGGCGTCGAACATATGGAGTGCTTCTGCTTCGCCTGAGACATTGTTCGCCAGAATCCGAAACCGTTTCTCATGGTGTGCAAACGCGAGGACCTTGATCAGGGCATAGGCATCATTCATGGACGAAGGTTCCGGCGTTACGACCACTACGATTTCCTGAGCCGAAGTGGCAAAATAGGTGACCGCGTCGGATATTCCACTACCGGTGTCCACCAGGACCAAATCGACCTCATGGCTTAAAGCGTCGAGTTCCGTCAGCAGTGCGATCTTTTGATCGTGACGTAGAGCAGTGACTTCTTGCGCCCCGCAGGCGCCGGGAAGTAGGAGGATGCCGTTACGGTTCGAGATGATGATTTCGTCGAGAGCCACCAGGCCAGTAAAGAAATCCGCCAGTGTGTATGCGGGCCTGACTCCTAAAAAGAGAGCGAGATTCGCTAATCCCAAATCGGCGTCAATCACCATCACTCGTTTCTTGCGCTGCGCAAGCGCCGCAGCAAGATTGGCAACGACATTAGTTTTACCCACTCCTCCCTTGCCGCTGGTTATGGCGAAGACGAGCGCCTGACTCACACGCTTTGAGGTGGCGGAACGCCGGCGCGAAAACACAAGCTCTTGAGCCAACGTCGGCTTCATGAATTGGCTGTCAAGCGAGATTTTCTCAATTGATGCTAATCGATTCCCTGAGAATAAACTGGCAAACATCTCAAGTTTGGCCGATCCCCTGCTTCATTTTCTTTGCTTCCTTGCCATGACCGGAATCTGGACTCCTAGACCCGGGCGGACAGTCCGCCATACACCCTCACGGATGAGCCACTAAACTTGAACGCGATCATGGGGATATCGATCTTTTTCTCGTGAGACCATTGAAGGCAACCGTTGTGCCAAGGTTTGATAGAGTGAAATACTGCTAATTCAAGCAGAAACCGCATGGACAGGCGCCGACGGCGTCAAAAAACCTATCCGGCGTCAGCTTCTTGACGTGGCGAAAGGGATTAACTGCGAACCTGGAAGCTCGAATCCGTAAAGGACTTAAAGGAGATACCTTTCCACTGTCTGAATGCGCTCCAGGAGGCGCGTGAGATGAAATGGCTTGGGCATGTATTCATTGGCACCCAGCTCGAGAACTTTGTTGCGATCTCTTTCCGAAGCCCCGGCAGAGATGACGATGATATACGGGCACTACCCTTTCGCTTCTCGCGTAGCTCTTTGAGGACCGCGAACCCATCGAGTCGAGGCAACATCAAATCCAACAGCACGAGATGGATCTCCTCGTTGGACAGAATTTCCAAGGCTGTTTCCCCGTTATCGGCGGTACGTACATGGTAGCCGTAACGCATGAAGTACAGGCTCAACATTTCACACAGTGAACCGTGATCCTCCACGATGAGGATCATCAGTTTTTTCGTCGATGGTTGTTTTTGCATTTCCACCTCACTCTTGTTTCGCGGCGGAAACGGAATCACTCGCCCTCGGGCCGCGTTCACTTCAGTCTTTTGCCGTTCGAGAACGAGATCGCGTTCTTTCTTGGGCATAGGGTGACGATTCGGCTGCGTTCGTTTCACATCTTCCTTTGGGAAGCCAAAGCTCTCTCGAGCCGCCTCGATTTTCTGTTTGATGGTTTCGAATTGACCCGACCAACCCTCTTCCCGAAGACGCAGGGTCTCCCCACAACTCGCTCGGGACGATTCCCAGATCACCACCGCACCCGATGGCGCGGCTTTCACAGACTAGATCCGCCAGCTGCACGACGGCGATCATAGTCGCGCAGCTCCACATCCATCGATTCTGGCAACATCCAAGCGGCATCGTGATGATAGCGGATCACCTGCTGGAGACCGTGCGGCAGTTCGCTCCAACCCGCCCACATTTCACCCAGAGTCTACATGATCCATTCCTACAGCCAGAGTCTCAGCCTCGGAGAGCGGAATGCGCTTAGCTGTGGCCACAGTGATGGCAGTGTAAAACCCTCTCTCGAGCAACGATACAGTAGCAGTCTTCCCATATCGTGGAGAAAATCCCGCTGCAAAAGCTTGGTGCGGAGAGACGTGATCAACTTGTGTCGCAATCCGGGCTGCCACGGCCGCGCAACCGATGGCATGCTCCCAAAGCTCGCGCAAAGTTATCGGAGCGTCATCGGTGAGCCAAACCATCCGTTTTTCCTGGATGGACTGGCAAAGGGAAGGTGGTTAACCCCAGGACTAGAGACTTGATCGCATCCACAACCCATCACGGTTATGGCCGAGGGACACAGTGACTAGTCTTTGCGGCCGGCCGGCGGCAGAATTGGCTAACTTTAGTAACCCGAACCGCCAGGAGCGGATCCGTAGCGATGACATCCGCCAACCTTTGAACCGGCGCTCTTCTCGCTTCGTAGGATTTCGAGAATGCGTACTGCGACCGGTGATGGGGCAAGACCAGCGACCCGTTCAGCAGATTTCATCATGCAAAGTGAGTCGCTGAGCCATACACTGTGTTGATTCGGTCACAGCCGATGTCTCCCTTTAATTTTCGCTAGAGTTTTCGTCTTTTGGGATGATTGAGTCATGAATTAATCTTAGAGCATCCACTCTCCCGCTCTCACGTCAGGAGATAGGAAAAACCAGGTATTGTATTTTGACCATCAACACCCGTGCGGTAACGCCATCCCATTGAGTCTCAGTTCGCGGGGTTTGGAACTATCCAACAGCTGTGATAGGAGCTGTGGCGACGGCGGACTTGGTATGCTTGGCCGCAGCAGACAGCATCGGGGTTAACGTGAAGACTACTCAGTTCGTTTTCTTTTTGATGGTAATAGCGATCACACTCGGACCAACTCGATCAACCGTTGCCGGTTCCGCTTCGGCGCCGCTGTCCATAACCGTCACCGTGGTAAGAACTTGCAGGCTTTCAGCGAGCGCGTACGACCCTGTTGTCACCAACACGAATGCCGATCCAACGGCCGGCGGAAACATGACGGTCGTTTTGTACCCGTGGCTCAAACCCATCCATCGCAATCGGTGTTGGAAGTCAGGTTTCGGTGACGCCTACGTTGCGGGCGATGCCCAACGGTGGCGACAAGTTGGGTTATGAGATCCATAAGGACTCGGGCCTGACACCGGTCGGGGCTGAATCTGGCAGTAGTGTTTTTCGCCTCGGCACATTTCTTCTTTGCGCGACCAGACCGCCCCCTCTTGATGGTCGCATTCCAGCACGCCAGAATGTTCCTGTCCGAAAGCCACAACGATGCTGTTATTGTCACTGTAAATTTCTAGAATCGTCAGACGCCGTAGCGGTCATCAGTCTAATGTCTCACCTCTAAGCGAGGAAGCGACACCCCGCCTCATGTAAAGTCCTCGTCCTCGCGTATAACGGGGATGCCCCTAATTTCTACGAGCAAGTTTGGCAGCTCCAAAGTGAAGTAATGTCCAATTTTGTACCAATTTGGCTATTGCCGAATCCGCAGGTAGAGCCCTAGCGTATTTTTCGCACGAACTACCTAAGGACTTAGCTCCCGCCATGCAATTCTGTGGCATGCCTCCTGCGTACCGTCACCTCCAAACTTTTTGGAGGTATTTAATGAATACTGGTCAGGTCTTCAAATCAGCAATCGCAGCCGGGACGTTGGTCTTAGGGCTCAGCGCCAATCCGGCATCACTCTTTGCAGCGAGCTCGGGCGCCGTTGGTCTCGGCGTCTCCGCCTCCGTTGCCTCCAAGTGCCTGGTTTCTGCAACTTCGACAGTAGCCTTTGGCAGTTATGATCCTGTCCAAACCAACTCATCGACCGGCTCCGATCTAGACGGTCAGGGATCCGTAAGCATCCGCTGCACCCCGGGGACGGAGTTAGTATTGCTCTGGACCAAGGAGCCAATTTTCTAGCCCTAACAGGGAGAATGGCTGGCCCGTCATCAAGCTTCCTCAATTACGAGCTGTATCAGGAAGCAGCCAGAACCAACGTGTGGGGTAACGGCACTACTTAGGAACCGTGCTCGCGATTTCAGCCTCAACTAACAACGCGGCGCGTGTTTTTAACGTGTACGGCCGAGTTCCGAAAGGTCAAGATCCGGGTGCTACGGGAACCTACAATGACACAGTGCAGGCAACTGTAAACTTCTAACCGGACGAATGCCTTTCCCTGGCATTAAGAGGGCCACTCTGGCCGCGATCGCATTTCTGCTCAGCCTCGAACTATCTCAGGCCAGGGTGGCTCATTCGGGTACGTTTCAGGTCAATCCGATTCGGAATTACGCTCTCGCGCCAGAGTCCCAGTAGTCTTCTCTCCGTGCGCAACGATAGCGCTGAGAAGATCCGCTTTCAGATCGGTGTATTTGCTTGGGACCAAAACCCCAAAGGCGAAATGGTGCTGAACCCAACCGAAGACCTAATTTTCTATCCAGCTCTGTTGGCACTGGAGCCGGGGATGAACGCAGAATACGGATCGGCACCAACGATCCGATGGTTGCGTCAGAAAAGTCGTATCGGATTTTTGTCGAAGAGCTTCCGCCCCTCGAAAACTCGCAATCCGATGGCATTCGCATCCTAACCAAAATGGGAGTTCCGATCTTTATTCAGCCGTCAAAACCGACCGTTCAGGGACGTCTCGATCAAATGGGGTTTCAGGGCTCTGAGTTTTTCTTCGAGATAAAGAACCTCGGTAACGTTCATTTCTTTCCCCGGGCGGTGCGGGTAAAGGAGGCTGGTTCCCAGGGAGAAACTTTCTTAGAGCGCGAGCTTCAATCCTGGTACATCCTCGCCGGTGGAATGCGGGAGTATCGTGTCGAAATTCCACGAGCTGATTGTGAAAAGATCCAGAACCTGACAGTCGAGGTGGAGCTCGAAGACAAAACGCTGCAGGAAAAATTTCCCTTGCCACCCAAGACGTGTAAGGAATAACCGACGCAACGTTCTCCCGCCCAAGGTGCTGCAGGTTGTGCATGTTTTGGCGCCAGTTTTACTTTCTCTTTATGTTTCTATGCTTGTTGCCAAAAGCCCTTCTCGCTGCAGACCAACGCGCTATTCTTGATCTGTCGATTAACGAAGTTAAAAAGGTGAAGTTGTAGTTTTCCTTCAAGAGCGTGACGTGCTCGTTCGTGTAAAGGACCTCGAAGCAGCGGGGGCTAAAATCTTTCGCCGGTCGGCGAGAGAACATCTCCGGCGATGATTATGTTCTACTAGGCTCTCTGGCCCCACAAGTTAGTTTCAAACTGGACGAGCGCGGACTTAACCCTGAGTCTCACGGCTCAACCCTCACTCCTGGGTTACAATCTCCTGGAAATAGAGCCGAACAAACCGCCCGATATCATCTACAGCGAAGACGCGAGCGGCTTTCTCAACTACTCTGTCAATCTACGGGACTTCAAACGAACGGACGCTTTTGGGGAGTTCGGGATCACGATCAAAAACAGCCTTCTCTATAGTGGAATCTTGAGAAACGGAGACGGCAGCATAGTACGGGGCCTCTCGAATCTCACTATCAGCGATCGTCAAAGTCTCAATCGGACCGTAGTTGGCGACCGGTTGGTTAGTTCCGATCTACTTGGGGAAGCCTGGCGATGGGGGCATTGGTTTTTTCGAGATTTTGGTCTCGATCCCTATTTCGTGCAATATCCAGGTCTCAACTTTCGGGAGCCGTCTCCACCCCTTCGACAGTGGACGCGTCTATGTCAATGGCCAGCTCTTACGGCGCGTGCCTCTTCCACCAGGTCAATTCGAACTCAAAGATTTGCCGGTTCCAGCCGGCACCAACAACACCCGACTAATACTTAGAGACGCCTTCGGCCGCGAGCGGGAAATCGGCTCGCAATATTACTTTGCGGCTGGGCTGCTCAAAGAAGGATTACACGAATTCAGTTACAATTTTGGATCTCGAAGAAATAACCTCGCGACGGAAAGTTGGGATTACGGTCCGTTAGTCTTTCTAGCGCGTCACCGCCTCGGGATCACCGATTATTTGACCGCCGGGTTACGATTCGAAGCTTCCTCGGGCCTTGTGAGTGGTGGTCCCAGCGCCACCTTGCGAACGCCCTGGGTTGAAATCGATGTCGCGGCTGCAGCAAGCGCCAGCCGCGGATTGCCCGGAGGGGCACTTTCCTCGGCTACAATTACATAGGGCCACTATTCAACGCAGGCGGATTCATCAAACTCTTGAGTCCGCACTATGCGACAAACCATCCTCAAAGCTGGAGATGATCGATCATGGATGGAGTTAAATGCATTCGTCGGTCTTTCCGTGACTTCGAGGCTTGGAGTTTCCTTGCGATACACATTCGAAAATTCCAACGTCGATGGGCAAAAGGCATGGCATCGCTTTGTCAACAACAACTCGCTTGACCGACCGGGTGAGTTTGCTCGTTAGCGGAGAGTCATTCGCAGCAGCGAAACAGAAACGGAACTGAGATCTTCTCCGGGTCTCACTTTTCTTTTCGGAGAGGTAACGGGATCTGTCTCTATATGAAAACAGAGGCGGCGTTGGCCTCGGAACCGCTGTGCTGCAAAAATCTCTGCCCGTTAGTACGGGATTTGGCTATCGGTTTCAAGCCAGCACGACTCAGAATCAGAACTTCGCTGTGGACAGTCTGCTGCAGTACCAAGGTCCCTATGGTCGCTATGAGGCGAACTGCAGCCGGCTCGATGGCCAGGATTCTACCGTGTTGAACGTCGCGGGGTGGATTGGCCGTCATTGGCAAAGATTTCTTTTTGACTCGGCCAGTGCAAGAAAGTTTTGCCGTAATCCGTGTTCCCGGAGTTGCCGATGTTCGAGGCTATGCGAGCAATCAAGAGGTGGGATCTACGAGTTCGAATGGTAATCTGTTTGTCCCAAGTCTGTTACCTTACTACGGTAACAAATTGAGTATATCGGACAAGGACATTCCACTGGAACTATACCATCGATGCAACTGACAAGGTTGTCGCCCCTCCCTTTCGGGGTGGAGCGGTAGTGACTTTTCCCGTGCAGCGGATTCAGGCGGTCAACAGGGACCGTCGCGCTCCAAGATTCAAAGGGGTCAGTTATCCCTGCCTATGGGCAGTTAACCGTCACTGCGAACGGAAAGCAGTTCGAGTCTCCGGTAGGCAAACAAGGTGAATTCTATCTGGAGAACGTGCCTCCAGGTCGGCATGAGGGCGATTGTCGAATACAAGGATAAAACGTGTGGGTTCGTTCTCGATGTGCCCAGCTCTGCAGAGCCAGTTGTGCAACTTGGGAACGTTCGGTGTCAGATGCCATGATTCATCGGCTAAAAACCAAACTGACGAAATGGCTGCTCATCGCCCTGTTGGCGACTACTGCTATAAGTCGGCCTGTCATTCTCGGCTTTGGCTGTTTGCTCCCTAAGCAGTACATCTATTAGCTTTGGGAACTATGATGTCTTCAGCACAAGTCCTCTAGATACCAACGGGAGCATCGTTTATAGGTGCGGTAACGCGGATAACAACATTTCAATCTCATTAAATCAAGGAGGGGCGTCTTCATTCAATCCGCGGCGAATGCTTAACGGAAGCCAGGCGCTGAACTATAACCTATATTTGGACGCCGCCCGGACGATCATTTGGGGGATGGCACAGGTGGAACTCAAACCTACTTCATCAAGAACCCGCCGAACAACCAGGATGTTACGGTACCGGTCTATGGTCGTGTCCCAACGGGACAAAGCGTCAGTAAGGGTAGCCTACGGCAACACGATCACCGTAACGATTAACTTTTGATAGTACTGGTCGCTCGCCGGAAACTGGCGGCATGGATCAAGCGCCAACATCGGATGATGGGATTGCAAAGCAGAATTCCACAAAGACACGGTCAAACTGCGCGAAAAGATCCGTTCACACCTTGCCACTGTCTTAATATTGTCCAAGTCACCGTGGAAATTTTTCTGTCCCGTCAGCACGGCTCTCGGACGCTCTCACGGCAATGCCCGCATTCTCACTGTCACTAAAATGACAGATTGCCGACTTTAACCCTGTCCAGAGACGCAAGCCCGCCCGAGCTCGGTTGCTCGAATCTTGACTCCGTAAGAGGAGTGCCATCTTCCGTCACGTTATTGACGACCGCGGAAGGTAAAGGACCGTGACGCGTGGATTGAAGCATCCCCTTTTGCGCAGGCGCTCAATAAAAGTCGTGCGATTTAAGTTAAGTAGCTCCGCTGCTAATGTCTTATTTCCTCGCGAGCGCTCAAGTGCCTGCTGTATGAAACCGTTCTCGATTTTCTCCAGAACACCATCGAGATCTACTCCTTCGCTGGGCAAAGACACCGGCGCGGTGGTTTGATGATCCGGCCTAGCATTATGGATGACGTAGTCTGGAAGATCCGGAGGCTGAACCGTCCCACCCTCGTTCAGCACCACGAGGCGTTCAACGAGATTCTCCACCTCTCTGACGTTTCCTGGCCAGCTGTACCTCCCCATGATGGCCATGGCCTCGCTATCGACCTGAATAGCGGCTTTCCCTCTTCTACGCGCGTGCAGCGACAAAAAATGACCGATGAGAAGCGCTATATCCGCGTCGCGCTCCCGCAAAGGTGGCAGTTCCAATGGAAGAACGTTCAAACGATAAAAGAGATCCTCCCGAAATTTCCTCTCCCGCACCGCAACCCGAAGATCCCGATTGGTCGCCGCGACGACTCGGACATCGACTTGCACAGCAGTGTCGCTGCCCACCGGCTCAAATTGCCGCTCTTGAAGTACCCGCAATAACTTCACCTGCAGTTTCGCACTCATCTCGGCGATCTCATCGAGAAAAAGCGTTCCACCATGGGCGAATTGGAAACGACCCTGGCGCGCATTCACTGCACCGGTGAAAGCGCCACGCACATGACCAAACAACTCGCTTTCCAAAAGTTCCTCTGGGATCGCGCCGCAATTGACTGGCACGAAACATCCATTTTGCCGCGGGCTCAGCTCATGGATTGCACGCGCCGCCAGCTCCTTTCCGGTACCGCTTTCACCCGTGATCAAGACAGTGGAACTACTATTCGCCAATCTGGCGATCAGCGCCCGTACTGATACGCATTCTCGCGCTATTCCCGACTAAGGGGTTGCTGAGCGCATTATTTAATTGGGACACTTCGGACTGTTGAGCGATCTCCAGCTGCATCGTCTCTCCTTTTCCGATGGGATGACAATTACTTGAACGGGCAGTGTCTCGAGCAAACCCAATGCCACATCATTTTCGATCTTCTTGATCTAGCCTAAGCCGCGGAAAGAACAAACAATCTTACGAATAGGTAACGGCAGAGGGAAAAATATTCCCGCTGGCGAAAAATTAACACCTGACGGCGTCTGTTAAAAATTTGGCGCGCAACTGTTTCTGGAACTCATAGCATGATTGCAAAACCTGCACGCTTAACTTAAACTTAGCTTCTTAAGTAGACAGATTTTGAACAATTTAGGTGTTCGCAAAGTCAAACCATCCCTCCGCGCCTGATCCCCGAAATGGCCAAAATCCCGCTTTGTAACGAATGCTTATGGAGGTCATAGACACCCAATTTTCCATGCTGTCCTCTTCTTCGGCCATGCTCGGCGAGCACCCCTCGATCAAAAAGATTTATGAAATTATTCAACGGGTAGCAGCCACCGATGTAACCATCCTCCTTACAGGTGAAAGCGGTACCGGTAAGGAGCTTGTGGCGCGGGCGATTCACAATTTTAGCCTCAGGGCTGATCGCCCGTTTGTTCCAGTAAATTGCGCCGCCATTCCGGAAAACCTGCTCGAGAGCGAGCTCTTTGGCCACGCCCGAGGCGCCTTTACGGGTGCGCACTCCTCCCGTGCCGGGCTCTTCCAACTCGCCAACCATGGAACGATTCTGCTTGACGAGGTCGGCGAGCTGCCGCTTCCTTTGCAAGCAAAGCTCCTGCGCGTACTACAAGACGGAAAAGTAAGACCCATCGGCACGGATCATCCTGTCGAGGTTCAGGTACGAGTCATTGCCTCGACCAACAAAGACCTGGCTCACCAAGTGGAAAAAGGTTCCTTCCGTGAGGATCTTTTTCGGCTTCAAGTTATTCCGCTTCATCTACCACCGCTTCGGGCTCGGCGTTCCGATATTCCCCTTCTTGTGAATCATTTCCTCGATAGGTCAACCCGAAAGCATGGCGTCTCAGTGAGCATCAGCAGAGAGGCAATGATTTATCTTTGGGAGTACGACTGGCCTGGGAATATCCGAGAGTTGGAGAACCTCATCGAACGGTTAGTCCTCCTAAGTGATAACGGCGTCACCGATCTCAAGGACTTGCCACCAAACATTCGCTCTTATGTTTCAGATAAGAAATGTCCTCAACCTACCTTGGGAGCGGTCAGATCGATCTACGCGACGCGACAGAGCAGCTGCAGTATCGATTGATGGAAGAAGCATTGCGCCTTAGCAACGGTAACAAGAGCGCGGCCGCCAGAATGCTAGGATTGAAACGCACGACACTGGTCGCGAAACTCCGACGAAAACCGAGATCCCACGGCGAACCCTTCACGCTAGCTTCAGAGCCGGAACAGTCTTTATCGGTGTTCCTGGCAGCTTCCGATGCGGCTAAGGATAGGTAGATGTCCGGAATGACTAGAGAAAAATAATGAGTGCAGCGCATCCGATAGCACGGCAGGGACTGGAGCCTACTATCCTAGTCGTCGATGACAACAAGGGAGTTTTGGAGTTCCTTCTGCTGCTGCTTTCCAAACACGGGCTGTCCGTAATCGGTGCATCGAGCGGCAGCAAATGTCTGGATATCGTCAAGAGCCAGTCCGTTGACCTCATCATTTTAGATGTGATGATGCCTTCGATGGACGGACTTGAGGTCTGCCAGCAGCTCAAAAAGATTGCTCCTGCGATCCCAATAATTTTGCTCACGGCTAGAGACGATATGACAACCCGGGCTGCGGCCATGGATCTCGGGGTCAGCGAATTTGTCGCCAAACCCGTCAACAACCAAGACCTACTCAATCGGGTTCGGATGCAACTGCGAAATTTGGAATGGGATAAGACAGCAGACCAAGCATTCTCCAAAATCGAAAAATCCTGCCTGGGTGGCGTTTCAAAAAGTGATAGGGATCTTCTCAAGCGATCTCACTTCTCCGGAGCACCACTTTGCCATGTCCTCCCTGGCATCGGGACGCGAAGCGATGGACCCGTGTTCTGCAACTACTGAGTTTAGATACGAACTTAGTCGCGGACCGCGAGAGCGCCTCCCGTCCACTGGCAGGTCGACAGCGTAGATAAAGTCGGCCTCATCCGATGCAAGAAAAAACCGCCACCTTCGCGATGTCCATCGGTACTCCTCGTCGCCCGGCAAGGTTTCTGACGACACGGTTTTCCGGGACTGCTTCCTGACCGACCGGTGAGCCGATGCGGTTAGAGAGATCGAGTTGACGCGGATACCCTCGGGCGCCAGCTGAACGGCCATGGAGCGAGTCAGATTCAGAACTCCAGCTTTGGCCGTCGTATACGCAGTTGCCTCTTTACGACCCCAATGGCCGGAGGTGGATGCAATGTTAATGATCTTGCCTCTTCGCTTTTGATCGATCATGGCTTGCGCTGCAGATCGAGTGCAGTACCAGACGCTTCGAAGGCACACGTTCATCGTCCGATCCCACTCTTCTTCGGTGATATCAAAGATTGTCTTATGATCCGTCCAGGCTGCATTGTTCACCAAGATATCGACGCCCCCGAACTCTTTCACCGCTTGCTGAACCATGTTCTCCACCGAGCCTGCCGAGGACACATCGCAGACAATGAAAATTGCCTTTCCCGGCTGAGCGGCGTTGATCTCACCTGCCACGCGACTACCTCTGCCAGGGTCTAGATCGACCACCGCAACTTTGGCTCCTTCCTGGACAAAAAGCTTGCAAATATCCTCTCCGATATTGCGTCCTGCGCCAGTGACAATCGCAACTTGATCTTTGAGCCGCATATCTTCCTCCATAATAATTTTGTTTTTGATAGCGATAGAGAGCAGCCATCCTAGTATTCTACCCCGAATGACGGCGAAGCAGTCGTCGCTTACTAGGATGTTAAAAACAGGGATTTGCAGACTGATTTACAAGCTGACCTTTTCAGTGTAAAGGTCCTTAAGAAATTTGCTTCCTTTAAGCTCTTCGAGGAAGCGCGGCTCAATGATATCGGTCGGCTTTAGCGACTTCGCACGCTGATCCGCGACAGCTCCGACGTCCACGAGAGCCTGGATCGCTTCAACGGTCAGCTCCGGAAGCGGTCGGAGCTGGGCTGCAAAGCTATCGTACATAGCATCTACGGTTACCGATTGATTGCCAGGAAAGTATTTTTTGAGGATTGCGAGACTATCGTCGCGTTTAGTTACAAAATGATGGATTGCGGCGGCGTAGCCCTTCATGAAGCGCCGTACGGTATCCTCTTCTCTCCTAATGTATGAGCGGGTCGTCATGATCAGATCCGTCACCACGGGGACCGGCCTTACTTCCAATATCTTGATGCCCAATTTTTGTGCCTCAGCAGCGACGTCGGGACTCAAAGGCGCACCCTGGACAAGGTTCTTCGAAATTGCCAACGCTCTCGATGGCGAAAGCGCCCGCCGCAACAACTTCAACATCTTTGGCAGGGTCCAGGCCAGCGCGTCTCAAAATGACGCGGGCGATCAGGTCGGATCGCGTACCCAAAGCGGAAACGCCGACTTTCTTACCTTTTAAGTCTTTAATAGCTGATATGGAGGAATTTACGCCCATGCCATAATTGTCGAAGCTGACGTGAGCACCGATCAAACTGATATCTGCTCCGCCGGCAACGGGTTGGAGGATCGCCAGAGGATTACCAAAGCCAATGAGAAGATCGACTCCGAGCAAAGACTGGACCCCTGCCGAAAGCGTGTCTCGGATCGGGAGCTCTTCAATGTCTACGTCGTGCTTTTTGAAAAGACCGGAATCCACGCCCACATAAGCCACCGCGGTTCCGATTTCCCAGCCCGAATAGGCCAACCTGAGTTTCTTTGATTTATCCGCGGCAGCGGAGAGACTGGGACTCAGTAGGGAGTCCAAGGATAGCCAAAAAGGCGATGGCTTTAAGCAGAACTGTTGACTGTGAGATTCTCATGAATTCTTTATAACCCACATTCCCGTCCGCGCCAAGCGCAAAATAGTCTCCCGTTGGGGCGATTCAAATGATCGAGATGAAAGGCCGTTCGTAACCCTATGCAAACTCAACCGTTACAGTGGATTTAATCTCGCCAACGAATCGAGCTCGGCGCCGTTCAGCCGGTTCAGCCGGCCGTCGATTTGCAACCTCCGAGGATTTCGTCTAACATCGAGATGCTTTCACCCCATTCCAATTCCACCCAACCGTTAGGAGGATCGAGTCAATGGCAACGATGATTACCAACGATTGCATTAATTGCGGCGCCTGTGAACCTGAGTGTCCCAACAATGCGATCTCGCAAGGGGAAACGATCTTTGTCATCGATCCAATGCTATGCACCGGAATGCGTTGGTTTTCACGACTACGAGGCATGCGCCGCGGTCTGTCCGGTGGACTGCTGCGTAACTGATCCCGACAATATCGAGACGGAAGAGGCATTGATTGAACGTGCGCGGGCGTTACATCCGGATACGCGATTCGACGACAACTTTGAGTCCCGATTCCGAAAGGGCCAAGGCAAGTCAGCCGCTGGAGGAGCAAAGAACGATCTTCCGGCCAGAGCTGCATCTGCGGCCGGTAACACAGGAACCGAAGTTACAAGCCCAGCCATGCCAGCAAGTAATGCGGCTGCGTCGTCCTATGCGGAGCCCGAAGTCAACTTTGTCCCTCTACCTGACATCGACTCCTGGGACATTCCGGTTCGCTGCTTTAAGTGCAACCAGCCGCATGTCGAACCCGTGCGGAACTTCATGATCGGCAACGTCATCTTCTGTCCACACTCGCAACAAGTCCATGGTGGTGCGAGACAATTTGAACTTCCATGTCCGAACCCTGCTGAAGGATTCCTACGACAAATGGCAAAACGAAAAACCGAATTCCAGACGAAACGCGAACGGGAGCTTGCGGAGTTTGTCGAAGGCCGCGCCAAGGAAGCGGAGGCCTTCGAGGCTCAGCAGCAACGCGAACTGCAAAAGATTCGTCAGCAACTGGACGCCATGGGCGAGACCTATGATGCGCCCGGCAAACCAATTAAAAAGGATCGCGTTTCGGATGGGGCTGAACCTTTTTTCTCATGCTCGACTCCTGGCTTCACCTTTATAGCTCTCGCCGTATATTTGGGGACCATTATCGGTCTCTGGATAATGTTGCTACCGGCAACTTCCACACTCGAGAATAGTAAGGACAAGATCCAATTCTCGCCCGCGCCCTTAAACTTTACAACCCGATACAAATTGGTGCTCTAGGTATTCTACTTTTCACCGGCGCTTTCCAACTCACGGATCTCAAGGCGGCGTATCGCGAGTTGTTCGTCAAACAGCTTGGCTATAACCTTGGCATCAAGTTATGCTTTGCATTCTTTCTCGTGCTTTTTAGTGTCTACCAGTCCATGGGGATAGCGCACCGATTCGTGAAACGACATGAGGCCGGGGATACCATCAGATCTCAAGAATTCGATTCGATCATCCGGAAACTTAAGAGCTCCAATGGGCTCATTTTGATCCTTGCCTTGATTACGCTATGGTTTGGACTGCGACTCCGTTCTTAGCCTCATACGCGCAACTCAATGATCTTCCTCCTGGTCTTGATAGACAAACCTATTGTAAACGAACCGTATTAGGGAGAACTCCGATGGCTCTCGCAGAACTCAGGATCATTTATCGTTCAAACTCCCACGCACCGTTTGGCGTCGTGGCGGATAAATCGGGATCTGGGAGAAGAACGGTTCAGCGGCACAATACATCCCCCAATTGGTGTGCGAGCAGGCGGTGGAAGACCTTAGGAGATGGCCATGTTGACTTTGATCTCATGAGACCATCTACAACCTTTTCGTCAGAAGTGCAAGGAGTGAGGGACTTTCGTCCATTCAGCTCAAGCAGACGGCGTAAACTAATCTGGCAGCTGGCAGAACGCGGCGTGAGTGCTGGCTCATGGCATCCGCTTTTGATTCTAGGGTTTTAGTGGATGCAATCCATTATCACGCGCAAGCAAGAAACTCTGGAGATTCTCAAAGAGCATGCGAGCCCGATTCTGCATCTACAGTCGAATGAAGAAGTAGAGATGCTCTACGAGGAATGGGCCCATTCATTGGAGCGCAAACCCTACCCTGCCATCGAAGCCATCACCAATGTTTTCCGACTTGCGATGAGGCGTAACCCGGAGATCGCGAGCTTTAACCCATTGGCGCTATGGAACAGTCACTACGTTCGCGAATTGGACGATAGCGGCTATATCGATCAACTCTACCAATAAAAAGGCGAGGTTAAAAACCCCGCCTTTTTGTCTACGTCACCAGGACCTTTATGCATCCTATCGTTGACTCTGACTCAATCTTTCTTCCCCCTGCTGAGACGCGCGCGGCTCGGCTGGTGATGACGGCGCCGCAGCGGCACTCGGCGCAGAAGTAATTCCATCACGGTAAACAAGAATTTCGACCCGACGGTTTTAGCACGGCCTTGGCTGGAGCTATTATCCTGCAAAGGTGCGCTTTGACCGTAGGACACCGGGATAACTTTAGTGGATCCATCTTCTTCTGGGTGATCAAATACCGGCTTACTGCATCGGCTCTTTTTTACCGAGCTCATAGTTAACGTTCTCGGAACCTACGTTGTCCGTGTGTCCGGCAATGAGGAAAATCGTGCCGTCCGCCCCGGCAGCGTCGCCTTTGAGATCGCTGAGAAACCCGTCGATCTCTTTTGCGCCTGAGCCGGGAGATTTGCCGAATTAAAAGCAAAGTTGGCTCCTTCTTTCATATCGATGACAAAACGGCGTTCCAACCTCAAGTTGGCCATAGCTTCGTGCATCTACCTGGCCTAGTCGGCCGTCGAACTGACCCAGTCGACCTTCGAACTGACCGAGTTTGTTTTCGACGCCGGTCGTGCGGTTGCTGAGAGTTCCGATCTGATTCTCAGCCTGAGCCAATTTTTGCTCATTCGTTGACACTCGATTGGACACAGGGTCCATTTGTTCCTTAACCCAGTCACGCGTCGCAATACAGCCCTGCATCAGCAGCAGCGACCCTAACGCGCCCACTGCGACAAAATACCTAGTCCCCGCTTGGGAGTATATTTTCATAAACGATTCTCCTCCTTTATTAGCCATTTTTTATTATATTGTCCGATCTCATGCTCAGTGAAGGAAAAACCCTTCGAGGGTCATACTGCTTCTTTCCAAACAAATCTCTTCTGATCAGGTGACCATTCGTACCTATATGAGCCTGGCTTTGTCTTCTCACTTGCAAGCGACTGAATTAGCTTGAGTAAGTGTACGTCATTAAAGGGTTTCCTGAGGACAGCCGCGCCAAAACTTTGCGTTTCCGTTACTAACGTCCGACGATATTGTTCGGGCGCCCCGCTCATATAAATTGCTCTCGCACATGGGTTGATCGCTCTAATACAGCGCATCATTTCAAAGCCATCCAATTCAGGCATATCAATATCTGTCACAACCGTCTGGGCTTGATGTTGATAGTAACTTGAATAACCTTGCAAGCCATCTCGAGCCGTCCAAACCTCATAGCCGTCCACTCGTAGCAACTCGGCGACCATTCGCGCCAATAACTCATCGTCATCCACAACCAATATAGTTTGCGGGCTCAACACGATGCACCGAAAGCGCAGCAAGCACTGTACCAAAACCAATACCGAATCTAGGCGATTGATTTATAACAGCTTTATTTTCGCAAATACACTTTTCGCCGTATTTAGTGTATGATTTTTACTTCATCATAGATAATTGGAAAGCTTGCTCGCGTTGTGGCCGGCAAGACAGGCAAGTTCTGCGGCTGGCTTTTAGAAATCCGATAATCTAGGAAAGATAAAGTTTGGCAGGAAAGTAGCTTACAGCAATCAATCAGTTTGGCAGGCCAGTTTTCATCCGCTTGAATTCCTCCACCTTAAGGTCGTGCTTCTTGAGCAACTCATAGAAATCAGCGCGATATTTGCCGGCAAGCTTTGCGGCTTGACTCACATTGCCTTCGGTCATGGAAAGCACTTGAACCAAGTAGTCTCTTTCAAACGCATCTCGTGCATCTTTAAGGGGTCTCAGCCGATCCTGAGATCCGTCTCGTTTCTCAAAGTCTGATGTTCTTCCCCCGTCCAACGGAGCGGTCTTGGATTGAAGCACGGAGTCATCGGTGATGACGTCCTTTTGCGCCATGGCCACGGCGTGTTCGATCGTGTTTTCTAGCTCCCGCACGTTCCCTGGCCACTCGTGCAGCATCAACTTCCTCAGGGCCTCGGGAGTCAGCCCCTTCACTTCTTTTTTCATCTGCTGGCTATATTTCTTCAAGAAATGTTCAACCAGGGGCACAATATCCTCTTTTCTTTCTCTCAAGGCAGGCAGATAGATCGGAATGACATGGATTCTATAGAACAGATCATCGCGAAACAGTCCCTTCCTTACTTGGTCCTCCAAATCCTTGTTTGTCGCAACGATCACGCGAACATCAACGTCAATGGGCGATTCACTTCCCACCGGATAAAACTGTCGCTCCTGTAACACACGAAGCAGCTTGGACTGCGTCGAAAGCGGCATGTCCCCGATCTCGTCCAGGAAGAGAGTACCCCCATGTGCTTGAGTGAACAGTCCCTTGGTGCTTTTCACCGCACCGGTAAACGCAGCCTTTCTCGTGACCGAAGAGCTCGCTCTCAAGAAGTGTTTCTGGCAGGGCCGCACAGTTGAGAGGGACAAACGCCTCCTCGCTTCTTGCGCTCGCAAGATGAATCGCTTTGGCAATAAGTTCCTTGCCGGTGCCACTCTCGCCGTGGATGTAAACCGTCGAATCGAGCTTAGCAATCCGGGTGACAACATCTAAAACAGATCGCATTCTTGAGCTGCGGGCGATGATATTCCCAAAATTATTCGTTTCTTCCAACAACCCTTTCAGTCGCTTGATCTCGGAATTGAGCCTTCTATGGTCGAGCGCTCTTTCGATCTGGAGAAGCAGATCCTGGGGCTCAAATGGTTTAGTAAGATAGCTGTAGGCTCCTTTGCGCATGGCCTCCACAGCACTTTCAATTGTTCCGTGGGCGGTGAGAATGATGGCAGGCAAATCAGGATTGACCCCATGGACCTCTTCCATGAGGGCGATACCGTCCCGGTCCGACAGCATAAGGTCAAGCAGACAGAGGTCAAAAGACTGCGTTTTAACCGCGGCCATCGCATTCCCCCTCGAGCATTGCCGCGACGGTCGATAACCCGCAGACTCGAGTCTCATCTTCACAAGCTCGAGCAGGTTTGCATCATCGTCCACTACAAGAATCTTTCCTGACGCCATTGGCTCCCTAACGCGATCGATCACGTTTCCTTTCTTCAATTTCAAGGTCTACTTGTTTGAGTTTTTCCACGCCGTCTAACACGCCCACCCAGATTTTCGCCTGCTCGGCCCAGAGGCTATCCGGGTAACCCTTAATCACCCGGCTGAAAAAAGAGATGGCCCGCTTGTTGTCCTTTTTGGGATTTTTCGGGTGGGCATAAACGAGACCCATATTGAAGATAGCTGTATCAGCTGGAGGTTCATCCTTCAACAAACGCTAACACCCTTTGACTTTCCGCAAGGAGCCTTCGTAATCCCCTTTGGCCAGAAGATTCTGCGCCAATATCAAATACTCATTAGCGTCTCGACGCTCCAGAGCTTCTTTGGGCTCTTCAATAATCGGAGGTGGCTCCGGGAGCGCCTGTGGCTCGAGAACCACCTCCGGCACCGGAGCACTTGCCTTAGGCACTTCTTTTGGGATAAGGCGCAGCCCCGCAGAAGAAGAATCAGCAGGGTAATACGAATATGAAAGTGCTGCCTTGATCTGGATGATTTTCCGCCCATATCTCTCCGCCATGAGATACAATGATATGTTTGGCAATCGCCAAACCCAGTCCGCTACCGTTAGCCGTAAATGCTCCTCCCGAATTTTCTTGGTGAAATTTATTAAATATGGTCTTCAAATTTTCAGCCGCGATTCCGGGACCTGTATCTCGAACCGAAACTTCAACTTTGCCGGTAACGGATCTCGCGGCAATTGTGACGTGTCCAGCCTTGGGTGTAAATTTGACTGCGTTGCCGATCAGATTCCGCAACGCCTGTAGTATCCTCTCGCGATCTACTTTCACCGTTGGAAGCCCCGAAGGGACTTCGGTTTCAACTGTATGCCTTTCGCCTCTACTAGGGGTGTTATCTCACCTATAGCCTTTTTGATCAACGGGGCCAGGCTGGCTTTTTCAAAGCTGTAATTCATCATCCCGGCCTCCATTTTCGACAGATCCAACAGAGAATTAACGAGACCAATGAGCCGATTGCTCTCTTCGGCAAGGATCGTCAGCAGTTTTCCTCTGTTTCTCTGTCGTTGCCCCTCCCACGCCTTCCAGCAACAGGCCCGGTCCCCTCTTTAATCGAGGTTAGAGGCGTGCGCAACTCATGGGACATGGAAGCAAAAAAATCGCTTTTCATCTTGTCGATTTCACTCAACTTACGACACATAAGGTTGAATGAAGCGGCGAGCTCGCCTATTTCCGGTGGAGACGAGAGACGCAGGTCAGCCTCAAATCGTCCACTGGCGATTTCCCGGGTCTTGTTTTTCAGAATCGAGATCGGTCTGGTAATACTCCGCGCAATAACCAGCGACAGTACCAAAATAAAAAGGAGCGAGGCAACCGTAATCGTTAGTGCCGCGTCCCGGGCGCGGGCCCCGGCGTCGGCCAGCTCCTGACTTTCCTATACGTACCCTGCTGCCTTTCCGCTTGTAGTTGCTCTATCAGCGCAAGGATACTGTCCGTGATCTGGTTTTCTCGCGGTTGTACCAGCCTTGGGGTAGTCCCGATGTGCCTTGATTTGAACTGTTTCTTTGTCAAACAACTCATGATAGCGATCGTAATCTTGCTTAACCTGGTTCAATAACGCCGCTACCTTTGGGTCTGCAATCCCTGAAGCCTCGTTCAGATAACGCTCAAAGTCACCCTTGAACTTGAGAAACTCTCGGTAGAGTGCCTGGTCTTTCGCGATGACAAACTTCCGCTCGTAGCGGACTTGTGACAGGAAGCTGTCGGCGAGTTTTTTCGTAATCAAGAATGCGATTGTCTCGATCGAGAATCGACTGGGTGATATCGTCGAAGCGTTGCAGTTCCCGGAGGGCATAAAGACTCACCGCGATAACCAAGCGCGAAAACAGCGAGATATCCAAGAATTAAACGAGAGAACAAGAGTTAACCGCATAAAGGAATATCGTCACTGTTTCTGATTAGCTGGCTATCCCATCTTGCGATCGTATGAACGAAATTCGACAAACTCCTCGTTCGCGTCAGCAGAAAGAAGTCTCTGGCCGAACTGCTCGAGACGTTTCTCGGTAGTTTGATAACTGGTCTGAGCGTGACCTAGATGTTTCGCCCAGCGAAGCCAAAATCGTCTCGAAATTTCGCGAAGTCGCCTCTCAGTCGGCTCAAGTATTGGATGATTTCTTTAGCATGCTCTTCAACCTTCATGCCCTTCAAGCCGAGAACGATGGCCTGGAGATATGCGTAAAAGCTATTGGGAGAAACTGGGACGACCCGTTTGCTCAAGGCGTACTGACTCAGATTTCTTTCTCCTTCCGAGTCATCCTTGATAATGGTCTCGTAGTAAACATTTTCTGCCGGAATATACATCAGGGCAAAGTCATAAGTCCCCCTCATCGGGCAGGATATATTTGCCCGCAATCGCGTCCACATGTTTTTTGACATCACTGACAAACTGTCTTTTAGCTCGGCTTCTTTCATCATCGTTGGCGGCTTCGAACATTCGCTTGAAATTTTCCAAGGGAATTTAGAATCAACGGGAACCAGTGAGCTTCCAAGCTTGATCACCGCGTCGACTCTCTCACCGCTTTTGAAAGCGTGCTGGATTACGAAATGTTGGGGCGGCAGAATTTGAGCCAATAAGTCTTCCAGAAAAAACTCACCGAGTCCGCCCCTCAGTTTGGGGGCGCGAAGGATCTCTTGCAGGGATGCGATATCTTTCCCACATCGTAGATCTTGCGATTCGCTTCCTCGAGCCCGCCCAGGCTTTTCTGAACACTACCCACAACCCCTGGCAGCGTTGTCGAGACGTTCGCCAAGATTCTGCTGCGTCCTCTCTAGAATCTCGCCATTTTCCTTGAGGCGCTCGTTTACGTTACCGAGCACTTGTCCTAACTGCTGCTGGACGAGCTGCGTATGGTTGTCTAAAGCTTGACTCAATTGGACACGAAGCTGGGCAATTTGTTGCTGCATGAGAAGCAAGGCCTGGTCTTCTTTCTTGTCTCGCAAAAGGCCTTCAAAACGACTGAGGAAAAACCAACCCACAAGCACAAGGGCAAGGGATAAAAGCAAAATAAGTGCAATCGGACTTAGAAATTCCACGACTTATCGGGCTGGGGTTACAGAAGTCTCAGTGCGTACTCGAGTATTTCGCTGAGCTTGCGAATCTGAGTCGCGCGCATGGATCGCTCTTCGCGAGGCGAGGAGAAGTAGTCGTCGAGGCTTTTCTTCAGGTTCCACTCAAGCAACTGCACGCATTGCTCCATGCTGACCTTCTCTGAGCGACGGCGGCGCGCTTGATGAATCGCCTCAAGCTGAATGATCTGACCCATGCGAATACCGTAGGATAAGAACGAGCGCGATGAATTGTCAAGGCCTGCAAGCCAAAATACTCGGCTCTTGCTGGGTCACACAGTGAATTGCGCCCTAAGCCGGCAACTAGAGCCTTGCAAGGCAAGCCCACCACTCGACGTTCGGGAAAAAGCTCTTGCAGGATACCCAGAGCCTTGTAGTCATTCGGATCATCGAATACCGGAGCCAAGACCCCTTCGTTGGCGATGTAAAAGTTGGCGTAGCTCGCCGGCAAACGCAACCCCTGATAATCAACAGGGCCAGGGCAAGGAGAGTCACGACGGAAAGTCTATGGCCATCTTGATCGCGCGCCCCTTGAAGCCGCTCGTAGTTTTCTCGCAGTAGAGTGCGTAGTTCTCGTCCTTGGAATTCGTTTCCAAAACACAAACCACGGTCATCGGATTGATGAAGCGGGCGATATCGTCGATATGTCCATCGGTGTCATCCCCAATGATACCCTCCCTAACCAGATCAGGTGACTCACTCCCAGCGCATCTTTGAGGAACTGTTCAATTTCCCCCGGCTCATGTCAGGATTGCGATTCCTGTTCAGCAAGCACTGCTCCGTCGTGAGGCAGGTCCCAGCGCCGTTAACCTCTGATGGAGCCCCCTTCGAGCACGACCGAATGATTAAACACCGGAACCTGCAGCAAGGTCGCCATGTCTCTAGCGACCCGATCATCATCCTCGTAGGCTGCTGTATTTTCTCCCCAGCCATTGAAGATCAATCATTAAACGCCAGCGGATTTTCGCTACCCCCTCGGGTGAGAAATGTCGGGCCCGTAGTCCCTCATCCAGACGTCCACGGTAGCCATCTTGAGGACCGAGATATTGTCGCATCGCCGCGCCCACTTCCTTAAGTCGCGCTATCACGTCCTCCGGGTTTGTTCGTCATTGACCAAAGAACAACTTGCTCTCCCTCTGCCAACGCCTGCATCATCCGGACCCAAGCTTCCCGCACGGTTTCCAACTGAGTTGGCCGGGTTTCGCGATTGTGCGGCCAGGCAAGAGCCAGGCTCGCTCGGTGGGGCATCCACTCCGCGGGCATAGAGTAGCCGAGCAATCGCGGGGTAGCTTGGACCCAAGTTTGTTTTCGTCATGGCGCCAGGACCGCAGAGAATGAACCGTAGTTAGTGCTTGTCGAATGACTCAATGAAGCGTGATCGCAAATATCCATAAGCATCGATGCGCCGATCACGCAGGAATGGCCAACTCTGACGTCGTCTCTTCAATCTTGCTCAGATCGCACTTCACAATGATAATCTCGTCCCGTTCACCGCTCGCATGGGCCAGGATTTCTCGAAGGGACCGGCAACAAACGAATGACCCCAGAACTTGAGCTTTCCCTCCCGGCCCACTCGATTTACCGCGGCGACATAGACCCCGTTGGCCACCGCGTGGAACGCTGGATAATTTCCCAGGCATTACGCTGGCGCTGGGCGACCGCGCGGGGCTCCTTGGGAATCCAGCCAATGGCGGTCGGATAGAAAAGAATTTGCGCCCCGCCTAGTGAGTAAGACGAGCCGCCTCGGGAAACCATTGGTCCCAGCAGAACAAGCGCACCGATCTTGGCGTACCGTGTTTGAAAACTCGGGAAACCCAGATCGCCTGGAGTAAAATAGAACTTTTCGTAGTAAAGCGGGTCATCCGGGATATGCATTTTTGCGATACTTGCCTGCGATGGTTCCGTCGGCGTCGATGATTACGGCTGTATTGTGATAGATCCCAGCGGATCGCTTTTCAAAAGGGACGCCACGATGACGATTTTGTTGTCCCTGGCGAGCTTTCCCAGAGCTTCTGTACTCGGGCCGGGAATGGTTTCCGGCAAGTTTAAAGTTCTGATGATCTTCGTTCTGGCAAAAGTACCGCGAACGGAACAATTCCTGGAGGCAGACAATCTGGGCGCCCTTCTTGGCGGCAGCGCCGATTCTTAGCAGCGCCGTTGCCAAGTTTGCGTCTGGGCTTTCCCTGGTGCTCATTTGAATGAGCCCCAGAGTTACTAGATCTCGATTCCGAGTTCTTGCCACCATCGCAACTTTCCCAATCGTGTTAGGCCTACCGGCGCGCAAAAAGAGAGAAAGGTGTTTTGACCCTTCCTCTCCCGAAAGAATTGCATGATCACTTACTTCAAATGTTGGGCGAAAAATGCTTTGGTCTTTTCCCAGGCGTCTTTCGTCGATGCTTTGGGATCCTGCGGGAGGCTGCGCCTCATAGGCTTCCATCTTTCCATCCGGTATTGAGTTGCAGAATGAACCCGTGACGTCCATTAACCACCTCCTTGAACATTTCTTGGGCTTGAGAGTTTTTCCTATCAGATTTTTTGGCCGGTCCACCGTTGTGAAACCCACACGCTGAGTAATCAGCTATGAACGCGGCAAAACTCCAGGATTCGATCACAGACCTTGCGCGTCTGTTTGTTCCGGCGGCATCACATTCCAAAACTCGTTTTTCGGCAGACACTCCCGCAAATAATGGGCCCCAGAGGTAGCGTGGGACGGATCGTCACCGGGTATGATTAACGCCGGCGCTTTTATGCACCATCACTTCTTCGGGCTCGGCTCCGGTGACGGTGTCCCGATCGAAGAAGCCGCGTCCACTCGTTAATACCAAGTCCGAGATAGCGCTCAAATCACTGGGCGGCAAAATTCTCAGCGAATTGGCGATCGCGTGTGAGCACCGATGCCCAGGGACCTGACTTCGGGATCGGACCAGAAACTCTTTCCAGTCTGTGCGCGCTCAATAACCGCTTTAAGTCCGTTTGCCCTTACTGAAATCGTAGTGCCGCCGGAACCGGTCAAACCGTTCACCTTCCAACGATACCCTCACCACCGGCCAATGGAGCAAGAGAAGCGCGAGTTGCTTTCCGGGTAGTGAACGCCAAATGCCAGCGCTACCGAACACCCCATGCAGCCGCCCATCACTACAGCAGAATCGATTCGCAAATGATCCAAGAGAGCCTTTGCCTGCCTCGTGTAACTACCCCACCCCAAGCGCTCCACCCGTCCACCGATCTGCCCGCCTCGCGCCGATCGTAGATGACGACCGTATGCTCTGCCGCGAGTGCATCGAGGCGCGTTAATTTCTTTCAGGCGCTGGCCTGCAATCCATTTGTCAATCGTGGCATCAAAGCCGCCCGGCGCAAACATCAGCAGCGGCGAACCCGAACCTTTTGTTTCATATATAAACCTCAAGCCCGTCAATGACGGCGGTTGGCATAGTTTTCTCCTTCCTCCGATTCTCAACTCCGAGTTGTTCTGCATTACCATTACTGGACATCAGCCGGAGCGACACGTAAGATCTAACACGCTGCCGATTCAGGGGAAGCTTGACTCAGAACACATTGCGGAGGGTAGGGTAGTGAAGAATGAACTGGCTGGGAGAACATTTGCCAAGCTTGTTGGATGTCATGGCCCAACTGCGCGGCAGTGATAATGGATGTCCATGGGACGAAGAGCAGAGCCACGCATCGCTAAGGGACGTTTCTCTTGGAAGAAAGCCACGAGCTCCTGGACGCGCTCGATGAGGGGGACTCTGTGAAAATCCGCGAGGAACTCAGTGATCTGTTGCACCGATCGTTTTCACTGCCAAATTTGCCGCTGAAACCGGCGCTTTCACCGCGGAAGATGTGGTCCGCGATCTAAGAGACAAGATGGTCCGACGCCATCCACACGTCTTTTCCGGCAAGGCGCTACCGGACTCCGAAGCCGTCTTAAAGCAATGGGTGAAAATTAAGGCCAATGAGAAGGATGGGCGAAACGCCTAAGTCCGCGTTGGGAAATCTTCCCAAGTCGATGCCCGCCCTTGCCCGCGCCCAGGCTATCACTGAACGGGCCTCTCAAGTCGGTTTCGATTGGCCGGATATAGTTCCGGTATGGGGCAAGGTCGAGGAAGAGCTGGCAGAACTCAAAAACAGCTTGTTCATCCGGAGACAAACAGCGCACCGGCGAGAGCTCGGCGACGTGCTTTTCGCCCTCGTGAATCTATCTCGCTTTCTCGGACTGCAATCGGAAGAGATGCTGTCACAAGCGACTGAGCGGTTTATCAAACGATTCAGCTATATCGAGACCCGATTGCACGATGCGGGAAAAAGCCCGACAATTTCGTCTTTGAAGTAATGGACCGTTTGTGGGACGAAGCCAAAGCGGCTCGAGCGGAGCGAAAAGAACAAGACATGAACCGCAGAGAAAATCGTATTTCTCGACGCCGCCACCTATGGCGATATTTCACTGCAGAGTTGTATCGACCAATGGGACTGTACGATCCACCAGGTAACGAGCCGCCAGAAACTTGCCAGAAGATTGATTGGGCAATCGGTCGCGGTGACCAATAAGGTCGTCATCGACCGCGCGGTCTTCAGTTCGGCTGCGGCCAAAGAGCTGAAACTCATCGCCGTCGCCGCCACCGGGACTGATATTATCGATCGCGAGGCGGCCAAAGAGTTCGGTGTCAGGGTTTGCAATGTTCCGGGTTATGCAACCCAATCCGTGGCGCAATTCACCCTGGCGCTCATCCTGGAGCTGGCGACCCGCGCCGCTCGTTACGGCGACGGCCGTGCGGTCCGACGCATGGCAGAAGAGCCCTGTATTCAGTTTGCTGAATTTTCCGGAGCATCGAACTCAGGGGAAAAACTCGGCATCATCGGCTATGGGGATATTGGCCGGGCGGTGGCCGAGGATGGCACGGGGATTCGGTTTGGAGGTACTGATTGCGGCCCGCCCTGGCTCGACAGAGCCAATCCCTTCCGGTCGAGTTCCGTTGAAGGAGCTGTTCCGGCAAGCCGACGTGATCACCTTGCATTGTCCGTTAACGCCACAGACGAAAAGTCTCATCAACGCGGAAACCTTGTCTCTAATGAAGCCGACCGCCCTACTGGTCAGCACGGCTCGCGGAGCGTTGATCGATGAGACGGCATTGATTCACGCTTTGCGTGAAGGACGGCTCGCGGCGGCGGCGCTCGATGTTATTTCACACGAGCCGCCACCCGCCGGTCATCCGGTAATTCAAGCAGCTAAAGAGCTAGATAATTTAATCGTAACCCCGCACACAGCCTGGAGCGCGCGAGAAACACGCGAACGATTACTTGGGAAGTCACAGACAATATTCGTGCCTTTTTGAGGAAAGCCGAGAAATATTGTCGTCTAGAGAATCGGAGAAGCTGAGCAGCCTAACGGTTGGGTTCATTCTAAAATGGAATATCGTCGTCCGCCGGCGGCGAGCCACCCGCGCCCATCTCGTCGGATGCTCCGGAATCCGTTTCGGGAGCGATTCGCGTTCCACCGCCACCACCCAAGAATCTGACCCGCTGCGCGACGATCTCGGTGACGTAACGTTTGTTGCCACTCTTGTCGTCATAGTTTCGAGTTCGGATACTGCCTTCGACAAAAACTTGTCTGCCCTTTGCCAGGTACTGCCCGCAGGTTTCACCCTGTTTTCCCCAGACAATAATATTATGCCACTCAGTTCTCTCTTGTCGATTGCCCTCCGCGTCCTGTCCACACTTCGGATGTCGCAATGGGAAAGCGCGCTACGGCACGTCCGGTAGAGGTAAAACGCACCTCAGGATCTTTCCCCAAATTGCCTATCAAGATTGCTTTGTTTACCGACATCAGAGCCTCCTGGCTGTCATCAACCGAGTCTCGACGGAAGCAGCAAAATTACCTTATCGCCGTTATAATTTTCAGTCAATAACGAAGTTCTCTGCAGTTCCGAGATTTGGGTTCCCGTATAGGAGCGATCGACGATATCTAAGAGTTAAAGAAAAGAGCCAAAAACGAACCGGCCAACATGGTAAGTTTTATTTTATCGCGATCACTCTTGGGTCCTTACGGATTGAACCAGTCGTAGAGTAATAGGAATTTCCTCTGAAGACTCATTCAAAGATTCGCTCACAAACAGAGTAGTAGCGATTGCTTTTTGACGTGCTGTGCATTAAGTTTATTCAGTTATTTCAATCATTTGTTCTAATTAAAGCACTCCTCTACACCTCCATGATTTACAGCCTAAAGCTGCTTGTGATCTCTGTGGTCACCGTGCCAGCGGCTCTCTTGATAATCCTGCTTGGACTCTTTGATCCCTACGGCAAGCATGTGCATGGAATCACCCGACTCTGGACCCGGCTGATTCTTAAGGTTTGCGGCGTGGCTGTGAAGGTCAATGGCTTGAGCCAGCTCGATCCGAAACAGCAGTATGTTTTTATGGTTGAATCATCAGAGCCACATCGACATCCCCGTACTGGTTCAAAGCCTCCCGGCTTTTCAGCTTCGCTGGATAGCGAAAAGGGAACTGCTTTGGGTTCCCTTCTTTGGCTGGGCGATGTGGGCGTCAAAGCATATTACTGTGAACCGCTCAGATCGATTTGACGCTTCAGGCAGTTTAAAGAAAGCGAAGCAGCGGATGAAAGCTGGCATTTCTTTTGGTTATTTTCCCGGAAGGGACCCGTAGCAGCGATGGCAATCTGCTACCATTTAAACGGGGCGGCCTTCTGCTCGCCGTCAAGACCCAAACACCGATTGTCCCGGTTACAATTAGTGGCAGCAGCGCGATTCTACCGAAAGGCGATTGGCGCATTCGAGGCGGCCAAATCGAAGTGACCGTCGGCGCGCCTGTATCTGTGGAAAATTATCGTCCAGGGGCTCTCGGCGAGTCCTTTCAGTACACGTGCAGCAGCTCATAGAAAATAACCTCCAAACCGCCTCTCAACTCAGAACACCCAAGCCGCAAGAGGAACAAATTACAACTGCGGTCGGGCCGCCCATGGAGAAACGGAACCGTCTGAGGTAACGATGGAACCGCTGAGAATCATACCCTTGGGAGGTTTAGGAGAGTTTGGCCTCAGACATGATGCTCCTGGGTATGGGGATGCGGCCATCGCCATCGACTGCGGCCTCATGTTCCCCGGCGCGGATTTACTGGGCATCGATTTGGTTATTCCCGACGTGACCTACTTGTTGGAAGAAAGGATAGACTCAAAGGCATCGTACTAAGCCATGCTCATGAAGATCCACGTTGGCGCGCTGCCTTTACATTTTAAATCATTTTTCCGTCCCGATCTTTCGGGACTCGTCTCACCCTGGGTCTAATCAACAACAGGCTACGGGAACATGACCTTGACAACACTGCGGACCTTCGCGAGATTACCGCGGCCGACCATGGGAAATCGGACCGTTTCAGGTGGAAGGGATCCGTGTCACCCACAGTTTGATGGATTGCCTGGCGTTGGCGATTGAAACACCAGTTGGAACAGTAATCCGCACGGGCGACTTTAAGATCGATAATACGCCAATGGAAGGCGAAATGTTCGATTTTCGGCGCTTCGCCGCCTATGGTGAAAAGGGGGTGCTCCTGCTTCTTTCCGATTCTACGAATGTCGAGCGCAGCGGCTATACCTCCGATCCGAAGCGAGAAGCGGGCCGGAATCTTGAGCAGATATTTCGGGAGAGCGGAGGGAAGATTCTAGTCTCGACCTTTTCGTCGAGCATTCCGCGCATTCAACAGGTAGTCGATATTTCCAGAGCTGCGGGCGAAGAATAGTGTTGAGCGGGCGCAGCATGATCAGAAATAGTCAGGTTGCAGCTGAGCTAGGCTATCTCCGGCTTCCCGGAGCTTCATGACCGAAAATGAGTCCTGGCGTGAGTTGCCGGCCGAAAGGCTGACTTTTCTAACGACGGGGAGTCAAGGAGAACCCTTGTCCGTGCTTCATCGCGTTGCATTGGACGACCACAAGTCCATCAAGATCGACCCGGGGGACAGCGAGTGATCCTCTCTTCAAAGTTTATCCCCGGCAATGAGAAAACGATCTCGAATCTCATCAACCACCTTTATCGCCGCGGCGCCGGGTTCATTACGAGAGGTATCCGAGATCCACGTGTCCGGGCCACGCCAGCCAAGAGGAGCTAAAAACGATGCTCCAACTCACTCGACCGCGCTACTTCGTACCTATCCACGGAGAGTACCGCCATCTTGTGAGGCACCAGAAGCTCGCACAAGATGTTGGCGATTACCGGAGGATCATTGTTTCATTCTGGAAGACGGTGACGTTTTGGAGATGACGGCCACAGAGCGACAAAGTCCAGCCTCATCCAGGTGGGCAGGGTCTTTGTCGACGGCAAGGGCGTCGGAGATGTTGGAGATGTAGTGATTCGGGATCGTCGCCATCTATCGGGAGGACGGCATGGTGCTCGCCGTCATGGCGATTCACCACCAATCCGGGGAGATGTTGCGCGGGCCGGATCTCATTTCCGCGGCTTCATGCGCGACGAAGAGGGAAGAGGTCCTCGGGCAGGCCAGAAAAAGTCGTGCTCGACGTCTCTAGCGAGCCTGAACCGGGAGACTCGTACGGATCCGGCGGAGCTTCAAGAAGAGGTCCGCAAAGCGCTGCGGCGCTATTTCCGGAAACGCTTTGAGCGACATCCTGTTGTTTTACCCTACATCATCGAGACCTAGAGACTCTTCGGCTCAATTCTAGCGCGCTATGGAAAAAGGTCGACTCAATCGTGAAATTTGGGGTGTGGTGATCTGCTTGACCGCGCTTTTGATCACCATAAGTTTCTTTGCTTACCATCCCAGTGATCGCTCGTTTAACACGCCCTCTGGAGCTATCGACACAAACAATTGAGGGCGGCTTCGTAGGCGCTTATCTAGCGGACCTTTTGCTGCAAGGATTCGGAATTGCGGCGTATCTCTTGCCGATTTTCCTTTGCCTCATTGCCTTTCAAATGTTCCGTGCAAAATACACAGGAATCTCTTACGCCAAAGCGATCGGCTACATTATTCTTCTTATCAGCACAGCAGTGATTCTAAGCCTCTTCACCGAGTCTGAGAATGCCCGCGAAGCCGGTGGAATCGTGGGTGGGTTTCTAAAGGAAACCGTCCTCATTCCTTTATTTGGGCGCATCAGCGCCGTATTGATCAGCCTCTTTGCACTCCTTCTCTCCCTCATGCTTCTGACTCAGAACTCGCTCCTGGACATTCTGAATGGCTCCAAGAAACAGCTTAGTGAACTCGAGAAGTCGTTAGTCCCTGCGGTCATCAGCCGATTTCGGGAACTGAAAGAGAAGAAGAGAAAACTCAAGGGCGAAACACCAAAAAGGAGCGGCGCGACTATGTGCCGCCACCTATTGTTCTGAGAAGAAGACCAGAAAGAGGACACGGCTAGAAAATCCAAAAGAAGCCCGCCATTCTCCCGGAGCAATTTAAGCTGCCGGAAATTGGTGAAGGCTATAAGTTGCCCCCGGCTGAACTGTTGGACCTTCCCGAAGGAGGAAATCAAAAACCAGATACCGAAACGCTCCACGCCAATTCGGCTCATTCTACAGAAAAGCTCGCCGATTTTGGTGTGGAAGGCGAAGTCGTCGCCGTGCGTCCCGGACCCGTGATCACCATGTACGAGTTCAAGCCGGCACCCGGGGTCAAGGTCCGCCGAATCGTGACGCTTGCAGATGACTTAGCCATGGCCTTACGGGCAGTAAGTGTGCGCATCCTAGCCCCGATCCCGGAGAATCCGTCGTCGGTATCGAGATTCCAAATCCGCGGCGGGAGATCGTCTTCTTAAGAGAGGTGATCGAAAGCGAAGCGTACCGACACGCGGACTCTAAATTGACCCTGGCTTTGGGGAAGGATATCAGCGGCTCTTCTTTCACCACCGATCTGGCCCGGATGCCTCACCTATTGGTCGCCGGCGCTACGGGAACCGGAAAATCAGTGTCCATCAATGCCATGATTCTCAGCATCCTCTCTTAAGTCGACCCCGCAGGATGTGCAATTCATCATGGTCGACCCGAAGATGCTCGAACTCACAATCTATGAGGACATTCCCCACCTGCTCGTTCCGGTTGTCACAGACCCCAAGAAGGCAGCGGCGGCGCTTTTCTGGGCGATGGATGAAATGGATCGTCGCTATCGTCTAATGAGAGACAAGGGCGCTCGGAACATCGACAACTACAACCGGGTGTTGGAAAAGGAAACCGCCACTAAGAAAGGCGTCATTGAGCTGATGGAAACCGACCCAAACGACGCGAAATCTGAACTCGGCGGCGACCTGTCAAAAGAGCCACCCTCGTGCATGAACGGCTTCCGAGGATTGTGATCATCATCGACGAACTGGCCGATTTGATGATGACCGTTGGCAGAGATATCGAAGAGTACATTACTCGACTGGCACAAAGGCTCGGGCCGCGGGTATCCATCTTATCCTTGCGACTCAACGTCCATCGGTCGATGTTATCACCGGGCTTATCAAGGCCAACTTTCCTGCTCGGATATCTTTCCAAGTGACGTCTCGCGTCGATTCTCGGACCATTTTGGATTCTATTGGGGCGGAGAAGCTCTTGGGCAATGGCGACCTACTGTTCTTACCTCCGGGGACCGCCCGGCTGACCCGCGTGCACGGTGCCTTCGTCTCTGATCAGGAAGTCCGGAAGGTAATGAAGTTTATCAAACAGCAGGCAAGCCCTCGTTACCGCCCTGAGGTCTTTGAAATCAAGAGGGAGGTTGAAGCTGCCGCAGTCGATGAAGAATACGATGAAATGTACGACCAGGCGGTTGCCATTGTAACCGAAAACCCAACAGGCGTCGATCTCTATGATTCAGCGGCGATTACGCGTAGGATACAATCGTGCGGCCCGGATGATCGAACAAATGGAACGGGAAGGCGTAGTCGGGCCACCGGATGGCGCCAAGCCACGGGAAGTGTATGCTAGAAAACTCGAAGCCTAGAACCGCCCCAAAGATTTTGGCGCGATTAATTTTCGCTCTTGGGGTGATAATCGCAAGTGCTCAAAGCGCCGCTACGGAGAGCCGAAGCGCCGATCAGATTGTCGACAGCCTTCAGAAAATTACGATGCCACCGTCGACTTCGTTGCGGACTTTCGCCAGGAGACCGAGGTAAAAACGCTCAACCGTAAACTCAAAGCCTCGGGCAAGCTATACTTCAAGCGGCCAGGAAAGATGCTTTGGCGCTACGAAGAACCGAAAGGACAGTCTCGTCTTAGCCGACGGAAAAATCTTTACTTCTACCAGCCGGAACAAAATCAAGTCATCAAGAGTCCTCTAAAGAACGCTTTCCGTTCCGATATACCGCTGTCTTTCTTGCTCGGACTAGGCAATCTAAAAAAGATTTCAATGCCACGCTGAAAGGCACCGAGGAAAACCAGTATGTGCTCGGTTTGGAGCCCAAGGGTGAATTGGGCGGCTTCAGCGAGGTATTAGTGGCGGTCGGCCGGAGCACGCTCTGATATCGACTGGGTAAGCGTACGCGACGCCGCCGCCAATGTCACGACAATCCGCTTTTCCGGTATGCGCAAAGGAGTTGGAGTCCAAGAATCTCTTTTCCGTTTCCAGAGTGCCCGACGGCGTTGATATCGTGGAATTAGGTCAATGAGTTCCCGCAAACAGAAATTCAGCATCGTGAGTCTAGGTTGCGCCCGGAATTTGGTTGATTCTGAAGTCATGGCGGGTCTATTGCAGCAGAACCATTACGACGATGGTGCCACGAACCTGAGGACGCAGATGTTGTGCTGGTTAACACTTGCGGCTTCATCGACGCCGCTAAAGCTGAGTCCATCGACACCATCATTGAAATCTCACGGCTCAAAGAGGAAGGAAAGATCAGAAGCTCGTCGTCGCCGGTTGCCTTGCACAACGATATCCGCAAGAACTAGCCAAGGAATTGCCCGAGGTGGACCTTTTCATTGGAACCGGTGAGGTTCGAAAATCGTCGAGATCCTCCAACGGCAAGAGGCGGATGCCAACCGGCGGCAATATGTCGGTATTCCGCAGTACCTCTACGATCACGCCACCCCTCGCGTTAGAGCCATACTCCTGCTTACACCGCCTTTCTCAAGGTCTCCGAGGGCTGCGACCATAAATGTGCCTTCTGTATTATTCCGCAGCTCAGGGGCCGCATCGCAGTCGCTCCATTGACTCGGTGGTAAACGAGACCGCTTTGCTGGCACAAGGAGGAGTCAAAGAGATCAATCTTATTGCTCAGGATTTAACGGCCTACTGAGAAGGGATCGGAAAGACGGCACGACGCTCTTGGGTTTGCTCAAGAAAATGATTGAAGTTCCGGAGGTTGTGTGGATCCGGTTACTCTACGCCTACCCGAACTTTTGGACGAGCCTCTGCTAAAAGTAATCCGCGAAAGTGAAAAATCTGCAAGTATATCGATATTCCCTTTCAACACATTGAGTCATCGGCTGCTGCAAAGAATGAGGCGAGGAAAAAGCGGCAGCGCCGTACGCGAAACAGTCGAGAAACTTCGCGACGCTATACCCGCACTAACCCTCCGGACCTCTCTCATTGTCGGGTTTCCGGCGAAACCGACGAAGACTTTGAGACGCTGCTAGACTTTGTTGAAGAGACGCAATTCGATCGGTTGGGCGTCTTTAAGTATTCAGAGGAGGAAGGTACCGCTGCGGCCGATATGGATGGCAAAGTTTCCGAAATAGAGAAAGAAAGGCGTTGGCAAGAAGTGATGGATCTCCAGGCCACGATCTCACAAAAAAGAACAAGGCCTTGATTGGGACCATTGACCGAGTTATGATTGAAACATCGATTCGGACTCCGGCAAACTTGCCGGACGAACTCAAGCCCACGCACCCGAAGTTGACGGTGTTGTATTTACAGATGGCTCGGAGGCATCTCCGCCGCCGAAGCCAGGAGATATCGTCGATGTCAAGTTTACCGATGCTCTAGAATATGACCTGATTGGTGAGATACTCCATGCCTAAAATCGACCCTGAGAAAGAAAAAAACAGCGAAGAGAATTTCTGAAGCAAGCTGCGGACACTCTGCAGGAAACCAAGAAGCAGCTACTAAAAGAAATGCAAGGCCGCGTCAAGGGAGAGACTGAGGGCGTCAAAGACGAGGGGCCGAGACACCTATGATCTGGCCAGCGACGAGAGGGATCGGGAAATTAACTTTATTCCTCAACGATCGTGAACGGGAAAAGTTGCATGCCATTGATGAAGCGTTGCAGCGGATCAAAGACAAAACTTACGGCCTCTGTGAAAGCTGCGAGGGTGAAATCCAGTTAGGCCGCCTGAAAGTCCTGCCCTTCACCCGGCTATGTGTAAAGTGCCAGGAAGAAACCGGAAAAAGAGAGCGAGCGTCAAAAGACGCTCGAAGACGAGCGCGGCTATCGCAAACTTGTCATCACTGACTTCGAAGAAGACGGCTTCTAATCGTTCGCTATCCGGTGGGAGATCAGCCTCGTTTCAGCCCGCCTTTAGAGTTCCGGCCGATAAATCCACGCCACGCTAAACACCCGTTGTGCTGTGATCGACTTTATTTCTGAGCAATAGGCGTTTAGCTCTGTTCTGCCGAAGAATTTAGGCGCTGTTGAAAATCTAAAACGTAAGTGGCGAGGCTGTGACAAAAACAGGAGTGGGTTATAGCTAACCCACTCCTGCAAATCGGCATAATTATTAACCTGCCGGAGATTATTCGCCCTTTGCCGGGGTAAACCTCGATCTTGCTCAGAACGTTTTTCTCTCCCTTTACGGCGTACTCAACCACAGCCGAAGCGCCAAGGCCAATATCTCCCATTTTGACTTGAGTTTCTTTTAACTCCGTCACCTTGGTTTTCTGGTTAAAGTCAAGCGTAACTAACTTACCATCTTTGGTGACCACAATCATGTAATTCTTTTCGGTGTCGAGCAAGCCAATGTCTCCCGAGACTTTCTGGGCTTTCGCCTTCCTCGGACTTTTCCGCTTTCTCCGCCTTTTCTGCCTTCTTCTTCTTACAAGCATGGGCGACGCAAGCGCGCCCGTAATAATACTGCTAATCCACCCACGAACAGTGATTTTATATTCATTCGTTCATCCCTCCTGATTCATAAATCGTAAAATAGTCGGACCTAGACCGCGCAATCACTCACCCTTTGCCGCTTTGAATTCGAGACTAGTCGCGACGCTCTTATCTCCGGCCTGTTCGTACACGACTACCGCCGAGGATCCTAGCCCGATGTCTGCGATTTTAGCAGGGGTGGAGGTCAATTTGAGTCGCTTGAATCTTCTGATCAAAATCCACGGTAATAAGCTTCGCCTTCCTTTGTAACCAGAATCATAGCTAGTTCTTTTCCAGATCTAGCAGGCCAACATCACCGGCCACCTTTGTCGCCTTCGCTTTTTCCGGTGCTTTTTCCGCTGTCGCTTTTTCAGCCGGGAGCTTTCAGGCGTCGCTACTGGAGCCGGTGCAGCTGGCTTTGCTGTCATGTCATCCTGAGTGGAACAAGGAAGAGAGCGCAAACAACATATAAATAAATATTAAAGCGCTTGCCGAAAACAAACTTTTCATCTTACCTCCTAACACTGCAAATTTTTACTGAGTTTTAAATTAATTATCCTGACCGCCCGGTCATCTCAATACTCTTTGGGTAGTATTTTTGGGCCAAAATAGACAGAAAATGTCTTTATATAAGACTAGAGTCTTAGGCCGCCGTCAGTGACAACCAAAATCTTTGTTGGCAGCCTTTGGCTTTTGAGGTATTTTAAGCTCAGTTACCTACCGGACGAAGGAGTACAAAATGGTGCCGACCAAAGTCGTAATTGCCGATGACCACACGCTATTTCGCGAAGGGATAAAAAGAATGCTGTCTCTGGAAAAGGACATTCTCGTCGTCGGAGAAGCCTCCAGAGGAGACGAAGTTGCGAAGCTCGTTGAGCGCTCCAAGCCGGATGTTCTACTCCTCGATCTCAAAATGCCTAAGGGCGATATCGTTCAGACTCTACTGGAAGTGAAGGACATAAATCCAGCGACCAAAGTACTCGTGCTCACTGCATTCTCCGAGGACGAAAATATCTTAAATGCGGCCAAGGGAGGAGCCCGGGGCTACGTTCTCAAAGGGATTGACTTTCCTACGTTGCTAAGGGCCATCAAGACCGTCCAGGGCGGCGGTTTGTGGATCGACAAAGAGCTGCCCTGCGGCCGACGTGTTTGAGGAAATTGCCCAAGACCAACTTGATGATCACGTCGATGCCAGAGAGGACAATGAAGCCATCAAGACGCTAACGAGAAGAGAGCTGGAAATCTTGCGATTGGTAGCAGAGGGGCTGACAAACGAAGAGATCGGCAAAAAAATATTCATTAGCGAAAAAACCGTAAAGACCCATCTGACGAATATTTTCGACAAACTCAAAGTCAATAATCGGTTTAAGGCGGCGCTCCTTATCATGGGCCCTTCCAGCAATGCCGGTTTTCTGTCTTCTGCTAGAAGTAACAAAAACCAGTGAGAGTTGTCGTGGATCGCTTTCTGTTAGCTCATAAGGTCCAATCCAACGGAGGGTAAATGACACCGCCAGGATCAATGGATTTTACGAAAAGAACGGGTCTTGGCGTGGCTAAGGGTGGGGTTTGCCATCGTCGCCGTGACCGTCATCCTCTTTAATCCCGAAAGAGTAGCGAGATTCCCGCTGCTTCTTATGTTTCTCTGGGGTCGTTCTTGATCTACAGCCTCGGCGATTCTCCATCTCGCTACACGCGAACGAACGTCTTCCAGAGCAATCGGACTTATCACCACCTGCCTGGATATGGTATGGGTTTCAATCATAGTCTTTTCCACCGGCGGTTCTGCGACACCATTTTTGTCTACTACTTTTTCCCCATCATCACAGCCAGCTCTCGCTATGGGATGAAAGGTGGGCTAAGCGCGGCCGTTGCAGGCGCTCTCACCTATGGATTTATTCGATTCTATTTTGACTGGGAAGATTCGCTCGGTATCGACCGCTTCGTTGTGCGTAGCATTTATCTCTTCGTCCTGGCCTACATTTTCGGCTTCCTCACTGAATTTGAATCGAAACAAAACCAAAAGCTATTGGCTCTTTCAAAAACGGCCGCAGAAGTCGCAACTCTCGAGGAAAGGCGAAGAATTACCCAGGAACTTCACGATGGTTTGCTTCAGTCACTCGCCAGCCTCATCCTTCTGGCTTTGAGGCCTGCCGGCGGCAGTTTCTAGAATCTCCTGCTGGAGCTCGACCGGGAGCTTCGATCCATTGAGGACGACACCAGAAGCTCGATGAAGACGATTCGACAGTTTCTTGCAGGAAAGGAGGCGCATTCATTTCCTCCCGGCATGCTGCTCTGAAAAATTCAAAGACGACTTGAGATTCTTGCGTGACGGGGTAGGACTGCGGGTCATACTGGAAACTGAACCCGAGGCGTTCAACCCCTGAAATAGTCGAGCAAGATCTCTATTACGTATTGAGAGAAGGCCTCATGAATATTATTCGGCACTCGCAGGCTTCCCGGGCCGAGCGTCGTCTTGAGGCAGACACTAACGCAGATAGAGGGTTCGTTAAGAGATGACGGCATCGGATTTGATCCAACTGCCGCAAGAAACGATCGGGGCATGGGCTTGGTGAGCATGCAGGAACGGATCAAAGACTGGGGGAGAACTGAAAGTTCAGTCCTCCCCGGGTAAAGGTGCGAAAGTTTCTTTTGTTTTGCCGCTTGCGGATAGCAGGAAAGCGGCCTGACATCCGCTGGACGGTCTTATCGCTTCGTAGTATAGCGCTCTACTCGCCCTTGGCGGGTGTAAATTCGATCTTGCTGAGAAAGTTTTTATCACCTTTCTGGGTGTACTCAACAGACGCCGCAGACCCCAGACCGATATCTGACATCTTGGCCGGTGTTTCTTTTAGTTCCGTAACTTTGGTTTTCTGGTTGTAGTCGAGGGTTACTAGCTTACCGTCCTTGGTAACCACAATCATGTAGTTTTTTTCCGTATCCAACAAGCCGATGTCTCCCGAAACCTTTTTGTGCCTTTGCCTTCTCTCCTGCTTTTTCGGCCGTTTTCTCCTCAACTTTCTTCTCCTGTGCGACAATTGGTAGACGCCATGGAAACCGCCAGCAGAACAGCCAACCCACCTACTACCTTTGATTGCGCATTCATTAATTGATCCCTCCTAGAATCATGTGCTTGTACGACCGTCGGATCCTAACCTGAAATCCAATCACTCACCCTTTGCCGCCTTGAATTCGAGGCTAGTCGCGACGTTCTTATCTCCGGCTTGTTCGTAGGCGACCACCGCTGAAGATCCTAGGCCGCACATCGGCTATTTTAGCCGGAGTGGGATCAACTTGAGTCGCTTTAGTCTTTGCGTCGAAATCGACTGTAAACGAGTTTTCCTTCCTTAGTGACAATGATCATATAGTTCTTTTCAACATCGAGAAGCCCGACATCACCAGCCACCTTAGTAGCTTTCGCCTTTTCCGGAGCCTTCTCCGCCGGTGGGGCTTTGGCCTCGGGCCAGCGGGTGCTGGCGCCGGAGGTGCCGCCGGCTTCACCGCTTTATCATCTTGAACTGAACATGAAGACAGTGCGAATAACATCCACACGAAAACAACCCCGGTTATTGATACAAGACTTTTCATTGTCGCCTCCCCATTTTAATACTCAAGTCTTAGTATGTAGGTAAGTCTATAGTCGTATATCCAAGCGTCCTTTTCTTGTCAAGCAGAAAATTTTTCCTGTTGAAAATAATGGAAAAATAACTTTATCCATTGGATAAACGATACGAACTTTGAAACTGATTTATCTTCTAGTTTTCTATGCAGATATAGACCTAGTCAAATTAGATCAGTGGATGGTGACGTGATTGAAGCAGCCCATGGTGGTTAATTTTGTCGACTCAAGGGACCTGCCGTTAGCCGACCTCGATCACGAGGAGAAAAAAGGGGAGTCGTTGCCGACTCCCCTTTGTACACGACTCTAGCTAGAGTGCTCAACCTAGAATTGATATCTCCAGTTCAAATTGCCGTCCGTCCAGCTTCCACCGCCTCCGGCTCTGCCATTGTGTTTAACCCCGAGGTTTCTCTGACTTGGGTGGTCAGATTGCTCGCATCGTACCACAGCAAACTCCCACCGATGCTCATTCGCGGCGCGATGAAGTACCACAGATCCCACTCTCTGATGATGTAGGTGCCGCGGTGGAACTGACCGGCATTGATGGTCGTCGGACATCTCGGGACAGCGCAGCGAGACGTCGGTACGCTCAAAGTGCGTACCCACCAGGATCGAACCCGGGGTATTCGCCGAGCCGGTCAAGAAGCCCTTCGGACTCCAAAGATACAGATCGTGACCGATCATGCCAATCATGCCCACGCTTCTTGCCTGTTACGGACGTAGACCCTGCGGGGGCCGTGGCTTTAAAACCGCCATCGTGAGCCTGCATGAAGCTACCCATGGCACGAAGCCGATAGGGACCGATCTCCCAAGTGATGCCGGGGAAATCAGAGTTGCCAAACCCTCACCGATGGAGTTGGCGCCGGTGTCAAATAGCACCTGCCGGGCCGAGTCACCGTTATCCCGGATCTGTAGCTGGGCGCAACCGTTGGAAACAATGCTACCGGCGGTCGACCCGCGCTGATCGATGTTACAGAACCAGGCGCCAAACTCGAACATGAAGCCCTGGAGCCACTTGTTCTTGAGTTCCGCGAACGGGAAAAATGGAAATATATTGATTGAAGTCCTTGCGGTCGGTGTTGCTGCTCAGGTTGTCGTCGCCTTCGTTGATGCTGGCCATGGCAAACTGGTAGCGGCCGATCCGGCCCGGGATGCCGATCCCGCTCAGCGACCGATCGTCCCAGTTAAAAACGTAGCCCCAGCCGGCACGGCCCGTGTTAGGGTCCATAGTTACGGCTCAACAGATCGTAGTCCATCTGCGTGCCGACAGCACTGGAACCCTGGCGCGACAAGCTGAAGCTGGTCGAGATGTCTCCGCCGATGTCCACCGTCGGCAGGAAGGGGTTCAAGTTTTCCAGGTGAAAATGGACGACCCCGCGCTGCATGATGGAACTGGTGGCGGTGTTGATCGAGTTCTTGGCATTGCCGGTCCCAAAACCGTCCATATCCCAGCTCATCTCGATCTCATACAGACAGTTGTCGATGCAGTAATTGATCTGGGGACGCCAGCGGCGCAGCATCACCTCACCGTTGGTCCGGCCGATTGCGTCTTGCCCGCTCTCAAACAACGTGCGGATGTGAGCCTCCATGCCGAAGCGGATGCCCCATGACTTGTCCGCCGCTTCGATGTTCATACCGTTGCCCGGACGATAGCTGAAGCTCGGCAACGCGGCTGCCTGTGCCGTCGACTCTTTCTTAAGCTCCATCTGCTGCGACTTGAGCTGCCCTAACTCCTGCTCCAGTGCCTTGATCTTATCATCCACACTCTGCGCCCACGCCGGCACCGCCGCTAACAGCGTCGCCGTCAGCATGAAGCCCAACGCTGTAAACCCCCAAAATCTTTTCTTCATCTTTGCCTCCTTTTCGGCCTCCTTAATTTTTTAATACGCCGTTGGTAATACTATCGCCGGTTTTTAGCCCAATACGGCAATTCTGTCAAGCCTAAAGTTGTATATCCTGTCATTTTCTTACATCATTAGGCATAGGTAATTGGAACGTATTGCGGAGGTTTTTAGCTTAATATGGAAGGATCTGTCAAGTCTAAAGGCGTATTTATAAGACGATAGTTTTGGATCAAAAGTTCGTAGGTTGTGCCCGTACGACATAAGGGCCTAGGCCTGAGGAGCAGAGGCGAATAAGTCGTACAGCGAGCGCCTTCGGGAAAAATGTGCAGAGCACGACTCCCAACCCTGGGTCATTGAGCAACTGAATCTCACCTTGAGATCCTTGCCAGTTTCGGCTAAAGCGTCAGGGTATTAATGTTGGCAAAACGAATCATACCCTGCCTTGATGTTAAGGCCGGACGTGTCGTCAAGGGTGTAAAATTTCTCCAGCTTCGGGATGCAGGTGATCCTGTCGAGATTGCCTGCGTGTATGATCGCGAAGGAGCAGATGAACTCTGTTTCCTCGACATCACGGCCTCTCATGAGAACCGCGAGATTATCCTGGATGTCGTAGCGCGCACCGCCGATCAAGTTTTCATGCCGCTCACCGTGGGAGGAGGAATCAACAAGGTCGAAGATATCCGTAATCTTCTCAGGGCCGGGGCCGATAAAGTTTCCATCAATACCGGCGCAGTCAATCGTCCAGAATTTGTCCGACAGGCTGCCGAAGTATTCGGTAGCCAATGCATCGTCGTGGCGATCGACGCCAAGCGAGTCAACGGCCACTGGGAGGTTTTTACTCACGGCGGAAGAAATCCCACGGGAATCGACACCCGTAACTGGGCTGAGAAAATGGAGGAGTACGGTGCCGGCGAGATCCTACTTACAAGTATGGATCAGGACGGCACGAAGGCGGGCTACGACTTAGAGCTGACTCGGGTTGTGTCGGACTGTGTCAGCATACCGGTGATCGCTTCCGGCGGCGTAGGCAACCTGGAGCATATCTACGACGGACTAACCCAAGGGAAAGCCAGCGCCGCGCTTGCCGCATCTATTTTCCACTATCAGGAATATTCAATCGCGGAATGTAAGAATTATCTGCACAGCCGTGGAATTCCCGTGCGGCGTTAATTGAAACCGCATTATACCAATCCGAGCTAGGTTTCGCTGGGCGAAACGAGACACCGCCCGTTTGCGCGGCGGGTCGAAAAACGGAAGCTTGACCACGGTTGCACCGGCGGTCTTGCGCCGATATGCCACAGTGACTTCAAAATCGACCCCGGTTCCGGGTTCGACGTACTCTTTTCCAACCGTGGCAAGCGCGATGTACTTCTTGAGTATCGGCGACCAAGCGCCGGTTGTCGCGTGTCCCACCTGCCGAGTTCCTTTGTATACGGGCACTGTACTACGCCAAGCTGTGAGGGGAATCTGTGGCGGCAATTCGACTTGCTGATATAGATGCTCGTAATCACGTAAGTCAACCTCCAGCCCTACTACCTGCCTCGACGCGCCGCGTTCGTTTTCTTTGCGTAACTCCCTCAAGCCGACGAAATGCTCTTTTTCAAATCGACAGTCCAGCCCAGACCGATCTCAAAAGGCGTATACTTCTGGGACCGGTTGAGGGCTTTTTCCACGCCGATATAATCGACCTCCAACAAAATAAATCCCGCCTCAAGGCGCGCGACATCGAGGGCCAGCATCCCCGCCGGCTTGATACCAAAACCCCGCCCGGCTTCCATGAGCACGTCCCAGACTCGCTCCGCATCGTCCGGCAGCAACCCAAATCTCGTATCCGAGATCGCCGGTATAGCCGGTCCGAGAAATAATTGCGGGGATGCCGCCGATATTGGCAAAAGTGAATCGAAAAACCTCAATTGGTCCAACTTCGCATCGACGACCTGCTGAAGAATTCTGAGTGAGTTGGGTCCCTGAAGCGCAAGCGCTGCAACCTGTTCGGAAACCTCCTGAATGGAGACCTCCATTCCGACGGCATTTAGCTTAAGCCAGCGCAGACCGGGGTCGGCCAAATGAAAGCGATAGTGATCCTCCGCCAACCGAAATACCGTGCCGTCCTGATAACCTTCCCTTCCGCTTCGCACAAACAAGCGTAAATCGCCTGGCCGACCGCGCACTTCATGGCGTCTCGGGTGATCACGCGGTTAACGAGCCTTAAGGCGTCTTTGCCGCGGACGTCGTATTTGAAGAGCGGCGAAACATCGATTAGAGCCGCTGCATTTCGAATCGCATGGTACTCATAGTCGTGCAGCACGTCGTAAGAGCTGGCCACCAGGTATCCGGACCAGATCCGCCAGTTATGGCTTGTGCACAGCGCCGAGGTGCGCGAGTGAAAAGGAGTTCCGATAGGCATGGACGACTTTCAATCCCAACTCTTGATTTCAAATTCAACGAAAATATGTCTCACTACAGCACGCTAAATTAGGAGAGCCTGTAAGCCTCGAGCGTCACGCGCCAAATCACCGGACGGCCTTGGCTTCAGGTGGTCGTGATCCGATGATCCGCCTGGCCTCCTGGTAATGATCGTTTGCCTCAGCCGCCCGCCCTTCTCGGCGAGCGCCATCGCCAGATATTGATGACCCTCGGCTAGATCCGGTCGAATTTGTAGGGCTTGGCGAAACAGGCCAATGGCTTTATCGAGTTGACCTTGCCCAGCAAACACCTTGCCCAATGTGACATAGGCTTCTGCATAGTTAGGTTTAAGCCTCAGCGCTTCTTCAAGGTGCGCTGCGGCTTCTTGAGATGACCTTGTACCGCCAAAGCGTTGGCTAAATTATAATGGGCCAGACTGAGGGTCGGGTTCAGCGCCAGGGCGTTCTGGAAATTTTTGATCGCCTCATTCAGTTGACCCTTTTGGCCAATGCAGTGCCCAGGTCGATATACTTCGTCGAATCGGTTGGGTCGATATTGATCGATATGCGAAGATGCTCGATGGCTCGATCCCAGTCGCCGCGGTCGAGAAAGAAACTAGCCATTACGCGGTGCGCAGTGTTCTGATCTAAAAATTGATCGATCTGTGATAGCGAGGACATGGTTCCATAGCCTGTCCGTATCGTGCCAGATCTCCACCTGCTTCCAAGTTAGCACGCCTAACGCAATGAGGATCACAGCGGCTCCTGTTGTAAGGAGAGAGGATTTCCGGTCGCCGCGGTGCCGACCAACGTTACGTTTCCGCACGTAATACAGTCCGCCTCCCAGCAGGATCGCCCACGCCAGACATGATAGATAACTGTATCGATCCGCAACCATTTGCGCTCCGTTTTGGACAAACCCTAGGACAGGCGCAAGGATAGCCACATAACAAATCCAGCTCGCCAGTCCGGCGGGCCACCGGCGCCTGAGCACGAACAGACCGATAGTAAGCGCCACCACTATTGTGCCACTCAATAGAAAAGGCCATAAAAAAGGCCGGGCAAAAGGATCCAGATTACGCGGGACCTCATAGAGGGAGAGAGATCCGTGGGAAGGATTGTCTTCCAGAGATAAAAGGACAGGCCGTAAAGGGACTGGGCTAACCGAGCGGCTACGCCATGTACACGCAAGTCCGCCAATGCCCCGGATGCCCCGGACTGGGACTGTGCCAGTGGCGCGATCACCGCAGCCCCGGCAGCGAGGAGAAAAATGGAACTTTCTCCCACCACACGCGGCGAGCCAAAGGGCCGAGCCACATTCCCGGACCGCCTCCTAGTCTTCGCAACGGGTATACGTCAAGTACCAAGAGGACCACCGGGAGCGTGACGCCGCTTGCTTTGGAAAGAAGGGACAATCCATACACAATCAAAGCTTTATTTCGCCACCTAGCGTGGTGAGAAGGATCACTTGAATATGTCATCGCCTGCAGGTAGCAGAGGATGGTTGCCAGAAAGAAGAGCCCGGAGAGCACATCGCGCCGTTCCGTTGCCCAAGCCACTGACTCCACCCGCAAGGGATGGATGGAAAAGAAAAGCGCGGCAAAACCGGCGGCCGTTCTGAGGCCAAGGTCAGGGGCCGAGGGAGGCTGCGATAGCGCCAAGGAAAGCAAGCGTAAAGCAAGAAAATAAAAGAGCGCGGCGTTGGCGGCATGCAACACGAGATTCGTCAGATGATAGCCAAACGGCTCCATGCCCCAAATAAGGTAGTCAAGGGCAAACGTCATCCAGCTAAGAGGCTGGTAGTGACCGGTGTGAAAAGTGGAAAACATCCAGCGCACTTGCTCCCATCCCAGTCCCCTATAGTGAGGGTTATTTACTAGGAGCTCATAGTCGTCCCAGTTTACAAACTCGTTGCGCAACGCAGGAAAGAAAACAGCGAAAGTCACCAAGGCAACCAAGAAAGCGATCCAAGAGTCTAACGGCTTGCCTGGCTCTTTTCGTATTTCGGCGCCGGCTTTCTTTTTCTTGTCCTAGACATTGGGTTCATTCGCTACATAACCCATGGCGCATGGGCGAAGAATCCAGCTAATGCGCGTGATTGTGACACACCAGACCGCGCCGTCGAATTCCGCTGCTTTGAGGTCTAATGCATTGACTTGGTGCACAAAATTACCAAAAATGCTTGCCTAAGCAAATCAAACTCTATGACAAAATATGACGCAATCATTATAGGCGGCGGCCACAATGGTCTCACCAGTGCCGCCTATCTCGCAAAGGCCGGAAAGAAAGTCCTTGTCCTTGAGCGGCGCCATCTCGCTGGCGGCGCCGCAGTCACAGAAGAAATCTACCCTGGTTTCAAGTACTCGGTTTGTTCCTACGTCGTGAGCCTCCTACGGCCAGAAGTTATCCAAGAGCTCGAACTTCCCAAATACGATCTTGAAATTATTCCCCTCGATAGCACTTTTAGTCCTTTGCCGGACGGAAATTATCTTGCCCGCTGGGGGACCACGCCAAGACGCGCCGCGAGATCGCGCGTCACTCGACTACCGACGCCGACGCCTATGAGCAATATGGCCAACTGATGGTCCAAATGGCGATGGCGGTCAAACCGCTGCTCGGCATAATTCCCCTGAGCCAACCTCCTGGAATCCGAAAGAGCTTTTCGACTCGCCTCGGTGGGCAATCATTTTCGCCATCTCGGCGAGAAACTCCTCTATGACCTGACGAAACTCATGACCATGAGTTCGGCGGATTTTTTGGATCGAATGGTTTGACACCGAAGTGCTCAAGGCAACCATGTCCGCTAGCGGCATCATCGGCACCTTCATGGGGCCAAGATCGCCCGGCACCGCCTACGTTCTACTGCATCACTATATGGGCGAGCTTGACGGCGCCTTTCGTTCCTGGGGCTTTGCCCGCGGCGGAATGGGAACCATAAGCCGGGTGATCGCCGATGCGGCGCGCCATTTTGGCGCGGAGATTCGCACCTCGGCGGCTGTCGACCATGTGCTTATCAAGAACAGTCGAGCCTATGGCGTCGTGCTCGGTTCGGGGAAGAAACTCATGCGAATATTATCGTCTCCGGGGTCGATCCCAAGCGCACATTTTTGAAGATGGTCGATGCGCAACACCTCAGCCCCGAGTTTTAAGCCAAGTAAATAATTTCAAGATCCGCGGTTCGTCAGCAAAGGTGAACCTGGCCCTCGATGCGCTGCCAAATTTTACTTGTCTTTCAGGAACTGGTCCGCACCTCGCCGGAGCGATTTCGATCAGCCCGGAGCATCGATTATATCGAGCGCGCCTACGACGACGCCAAATACGGCGATTTTTCTCGGCGACCCTATCTTGACATCATCATTCCCTCGACCCTCGATCCGTCCATGGCGCCGCCAGGAAAGCACGTCATGTCGATCTTCGTTCAATATGCGCCTTATCACTTAAAGAACGGGACCTGGCCGGAACGGCGCGAGGCGCTGGGGGACACCGTCATCGACACCTTGAGCGAATACGCGCCCAACCTGAAAGACATCATCCTCCACCGACAGGTTGTCACCCCATGGGATCTAGGAGCATGAATTTGGTCTGACGGAAGGGAATATCTTTCAGGGCGAGCTCACTCTAGATCAACTCTTTTTCTCCGTCCAGTGCCGGGATGGGCGAAGTATCGGACACCGATTAAGAATCTTTACATGTGCGGCGCCTCGCACGCACCCTGGGGGCGGAGTTATGGCCGCCTCCGGCCGGCTGGCGGCATTGGAAATATTGAAAGACTGGAAGACGACAAGGATCTAGCTCGCCGTGCAAAACTACGACGCGATCATCATCGGCGCCGGACACAATGGGCTGGTCACGGCTGCCTATCTAGCGAAATCCAGCAAGAAGGTTTTAGTTCTGGAACGGCGTCCCATGATCGGTGGCATCGCCGCCACGGAAGAGATTTTTCCGGATTTCAAGTACTCGACCTGCGCTCACCTGGCGGGAGTATTCTCCCAGTGATATTATCGCCGAGCTGGAGCTCAAAAGCATGGGCTGGAGATCTTACCTCTCGATCCTCCGCTCTTCGCCCCGGTATTAGAAGGAAAATCCTTTCTCTTTCCGCGCCAGCATTCGGACATCGCCGAGGCAATCGGCCGACATTCCAGAGCCGACGCCACAAAATTTGAGGCGTTTAGCGTACTCGTCAAGAAACTGACTTCTTTTACGAAGCCTAAGTAACCTTCCATTACCCGGCGGCACAAACTCGGAGGGCTTGAATCTCCCAGAACTAGTGAAGTTGGCGTGGAAGTTTCATAAACTCGGCGAAAGAGAGATGTCTGATTTTCTGCGAATCCTGCCGATGAGCATTGCCGATTTGACCAACGAATGGTTCGAGACCGACGTGCTCAAGGCATCTCTAGCCGCCGGCGGTATTCTCGGTTCGTTTGTCGGTCCGCGTGCGCAGGGGAGCTCTTTCGTATTTCTCTACCATCAACTTGGAGAATCGAACGGCGCGTTTCGCACGTCTGGATTCGTCCGCGGCGGCATCGGCAATCTCCCACAGGCGATCGCGCGCGCGGCCCAGCATTTCGGCGCGAAAATCCAGACTAGTGCCGAAGTGGCGCGGATACTTACCAAGAGCGGAACCGCAACGAGCGTCGTCCTGGAAAATGGCGAGGAGATTTCAGGAACGGCAATTATCTCAAGCACCGACATTAAGAGAAATTTTCTGCAACTGATTGAGCCGACCTACCTCGACCCCGAGTTCTTGCTCCAGGTGAAGAATATTCGGTCTCGCGGCACGGTTGCCAAGATCAACTTTGCGTTGGACACCCTGCCTAAATTCAAAGGTGCGCCGGAGCCCGTATCATCGGCCACCTCGGTGGCGCTATCCACATCGGACCCACACTGGATTACCTTGAACGCGCGGCCGATGACGCGAAGTACGGACGATTCTCAAGACGACCGTTCCTGGAGATCACGATTCCGTCATTGGCCGATCCGTCTCTCGCTCCTGCCGGCAAGCATGTCATGTCCGTTTGGATGCAATACGCGCCGTATCACTTGAGAGATAGCAACTGGAACGCTGAGCGAGACGCATTGGGCGATACTGTCGTGAACATCATCGAAGACTACGCGCCGGGTTTCAAAAATTCCATCCTGCACCGGCAAGTTTTGACGCCGCTCGATTTGGAGCAGACCTTTGGGCTAACCGAGGGTGTATTTACCATGCGGAAATGAGCTTAGACCAAATTTTTTCATGCGCCCGGTGCCCGGCTGGGCTCGATATAACACGCCCATCGAGAATCTTTACCTTTGCGGCTCCGGTACACATCCCGGCGGCGGAATCACAGGACTACCCGGATATTATGCAGCGAAAAGAATCCTGCAGACCTGGCCACGGCGCAAGTAGTCTTCGCCTGTCAATTCTCCGCCATCCGTGGTAGATGGCGAGAACGAAGCATCTGAAGGCACTTCCTAGAGAGACAAAGAAACCATGAAACTGTACCTGGACTAACAGAAAACTCGCCGCCTCATTTAACACGAATTTTCACTGAAATGGACGGCAGACTCGTCTGATCTGAATCTGGCCTACGCAGCCTATCTAGCACAAGTCCAAGGAGAGAAGACAAATACTTACGAACTCGCGGCCTATTACTTTCCTCCAACCATCGCCTCGTTTCTCGAGCGCGGCGAGCAAGCACGAAAGGTATTGAGCAGATCGTTTCCTTTGCGCGCAAAATCGGCACACGAGAAATGCGCGGCCCCGGCGGTGAGAAAGCTACTTACGATCCTACCGAAATCCGGCTATTGCCGCCGTTTCAGAAGCCGGAAAAGAGTTTCGTCATCGGCTTCTCCGACCAAGCCCGCGTTGAAGTCATGCCCAAGCCTGAGATCCCCACGGGATTTTACAAACTTCCTCAGACATTCGTGACTACCGGCGCGCCCATCGTTCTGCCGAAATTCTCCGAGGAAGTCGACGCCGATGCTTGCCTCGCCGTCGTAATCGGCAAGTCCGGCAAAAGAGTCCACCCCGAGCAGGCCTGGGACCACGTCGCCGGGGTTACGCTCTTAATCGACATCACGGCGCGCGACATCAACCGGCGGGAAGGCCTAACGACCAATAATTTGCTCGGCAAAAATTTCCCTTCGAGCACTTCCATCGGGCCAGCCATGTTGGTGCGGCCGACGCGAAAAGAGCTGCAAGAAATGGAAGTGGAATTATCGATTGACGGCAGCGTCAAACAAAAATTCACCCTTCGCGACTGCGTCTTCACCGTCGAACAAATCATCGCCCGCTGGTCGATCCTTGGAATCAAGCCTGGTGATTTTCTTGCCATCGGCGCCAGCATGGCGCTCCAAGGTGACCGGCTGCAAAACCCGGTGCCGTTAAAAGCCGGTTCGAACCTTCGCTGCTTCTCGCCGGCGATCGGCGAGCTATCCCACCAGGTCGCGCGATCCGAAGGAGTACGTCGATGAAACTCGTGACTTTCATTCATCAAGATCAGGAAAGAATCGGCGCCCTCGACGATGCTGGTCATATCGTCGATCTTGAGCGCGCCTATGCTGGGTACCTCCGCGAAGCCGAAGACATTCTTCACGCAGATCAATTGGCCGCGGTGGTCCTCGGCCGCGAGATGTGTGGGTTTTTGCAGCGCGGTGAAAAAGTTTGGCCGCAGCGCAAAAGGCTCTCACGTATGCCAACACGAAACCTAACAATGCCAACGGTGAAATAACTTCGATCGGCAACAAGTCCGCCTCATGGCGCCCGTGCCTCGACCCGGGGCGCTGGTTTCTGCGGGAAAGAATTTTTCAGATCACGTCGCCGAAATGGCGTCAAAAAAGGCCCCATGGCTCCGGTGGCCTTTCAAGCTCCCCGGCACGGTGATCGGCCCCGAAGACGATATCCCCCACCCGCCGGAAGTGAAAAATTTGGACTACGAGGTCGAGCTCGCCATCGTCATCGGCAAGCCTTGCGTCGACGTGAGTGAGGAAGAGGCCTTGAGTACGTGGCAGGCTATGCCGCTTTCAACGATATCAGCGCCCGGGACGTCATTCGAAGCGAGAACAAAACCGGCATTCATCTCATGGGCAAGAGTTTTCCCGGCTTCGCGCCCATGGGCCCCTATCTCGTCACGGCGGACGAGATTCCCGACCCACAGAGCTTGAAGTTGAAATTGTCCGTTAACGGCGAAGTGCGCCAGAATTCCAATCTCGGTTACATGATCTTCAACATCCGCGCCATGATCGCCTACTGGTCGCAGATGGGGCTCAATCCGGGGGACGTGCTGACCACCGGCACGCCGCGTGGCGTCGCGGCGGGACGAAAGCCCGATCAAGTGCCCTGGTGGCTCAAACCAGGCGACTTGGTCGAAGCCGAAGTCGAAAAAGTGGGCTGCCTGCGTAATCGCATCGTTTCCGGAATGATCGGTTTCGCTATTTGCACCCAGAAGGAGATCCGCCATGTCATCGTCTTCAACATCGGTCATTCAGCCCACGGGTCTCGTTCACGGTCACAGCGAATGCCGCTACCTGGACGAAACGATTCCGGTGTTATCCCATATTTTGGCGCTCGAGCTGGTCGACCGCCGCAACGGCGAGGCAACCATGAAACGCCCGAATACAGGTTGGAAGTTGATCCTTCATGAAGGCGGCTCCGAAGTTAAAGACAAGCCCGAAACGAAACCATTGCGGAGTGCGCGTCTCGAACAATCAGGAAGTGGACAACGCCTACCAATATCTTCTCGCCGAGAAGAGAAAACTCGGTCTCAAAAAGTCGTAAAGCGAAAGGAGCGCGACGGTTCCTATTCAATGTTCTTTGTCGAGCCCGGCGGCAATTATTGGGAAATAGAGTCCTACCAGAACCGGCACAAAGCCGGACTTGCCGGAGACACGTAGCTTATCCCTGGAAAACCAGGCTCACGGAAAAAGAGTTTCCTGGCTGAGGCTACGTCCTGCAGGCGATGACGCACGGAACCATTGAGTGCGTTAATCTGGAAGGAGTCGGTGAAATTCTACAGACAAGCTTTGGGACTCGACGTCGTCACCCACGTTCCGACCATCAGACCCCATGACATCAAACATCCTCAACTCCGTGGTACGTGGTCAGCCTCGAAATCCCGGAAAGAACCGCAAATATCTCACACGGCGCTGCAGCATCATACGGTAACGGTTGAATCGCCGGTCGCCCTCTGCCGAGGCGCACAAAGAATTGCACAACCAATGTAATGAATTCGGCATAAGGCGCAATCGAATCCATTAAAGACACCCGAGCGGGCAATCCTTTTGCTAAGCGATCTCGACCTGCACATTGGGAGATCGCTTATATCCAGCCACTAACCCGGTTATGCTGAAATCAGCACGAATCTGATATACATTGGCGGTAGCGCGCCAATTTCATTTGTACTTGCGACGGAGGATAAGCCATGAACGTTAACGAACTCGATACCAAGAAAACCGGTCTGCTCTTCTTCGACCGTGCTCAACGTTTACTATCCAGGAGCGCCGGAGGGAGACCCAGAAACGCATGAAGCCGATGGTGGATAACGCCGTAAGACTGATAGATGCAGCGCGGAAGGCGTCGCTCCCGATTTTTACGCCATGGCCAATCACCGGCAAGGACGGCCAGATTCGCAGCATGATCGTGACCGACACCGACATGCGCCTTGCGCCCCTGGCCCAACGGCGAATGTAATCCTACGGTCCACGGCGCAACCGAAGGGTCGTGGGAGCAAAAGGTCATTGAAGAAATCGCGCCTCGACCGGAAGACACCATCATTCAGAAATATCGTTGGAGCACCTTCCATCAGACCGTGGCTATTTCGATCTGGCGCTTCGCTCACGTGGAATCGACACAATCATTATCTCCGGTGGCGCCGTTGATGTCGGCGTCGCGTCGACGGTATACGCGGCACGCGATCTCGACTACAACGTCATTGTCGTCCGTGATGCCTGCAGCAACTCCCATGAAGACTCAATGGCAGCCTTCATGAACACGGTCTTTCCGCGCATGGCCCGCGTCCGCAGCACGGCTCAGGTCCTGGAAATGATCCGGAAAGGCTGAATTTAGCTGAAATCTAAGCCGAAAAAGGTTAACAAAGTTATCGCCTGTCATGATTGTCAGCCGGAGAACGTCTAATTTAGACAGAGGCGAAATCCGTCGTTGGTGGAATGTGACGCGACAGTTCAAGCTGATCCTGATATTCGCTTTTGCCCTGGCTAGCGGTGGCCTTTCGTTTGTCCAGGCTCAGACTCTAGCCAATTCGGAAAACAAAGATCGAAGCGTTGATCAAACAGGTCGCCGATTTGAAAGACGCCAAGTTTGTGCGCAACGGTTCAAATTATAACGCGGACAGCGCGCGGCTGTTTTCCTGCGCCGCAAGTGGGAAGCCAACGAGTGAAGTGAAGACCGCTCGCGATTTCATCGATAAAGTGGCGAAGTTTCTCGGAACTTCGGGAAAGCCCTACCTAATCCGGTTCAAGGACGGCGGCGAAATCAAAAGCCGCGGACTTTCTTCCTCTCCCCAGCTGAAAAACTCGATCCGTAGGCGGTCAGCTACGCGCGCAGCAATTCGGGCCTGCAACAAACCGCAAGACGATGCGAACTAACAGCGCGCTCCACTCGTCGATTTTCCTCCATTACTTAGTAAAATTTGAATGAAAAATCTCGATAGAAACCTGTCAGTTTCTGGTCGAGATGTCTTGAAAAGCCGAGTCGGTCCGGAGGTAGAGAAAGCTAATGTCAGTAATTGTCAGAACCACGTTGTTGCTGGCAGCGCTCGCAACATCTTCATGACGTTTGCCTGGTATGCCCACCTAAAAACCTCAATCATCAGAAGTGGTATATTGCCGCGGTGCTGAGTTGGGGAATTGCGCTTTTTGAATATCTACTGCAAGTTCCGGCGAACCGGATCGGTTACACGCAGCTTAGCATTGCTCAGTTGAAGATTACGCAAGAAGTGATCACTCTATCGGTGTTCGCGCCGTTCGCGGTTTTTACATGCGGGAACCATTGAAGCTAGACTACTGTGTGGGCAGGTCTGTGCCTGCTTGGCGCGGTCTATTTCATGTTCCGCTCCTAGTCTGGAACTCAACAGCGGTTCCAAAACACAAGTTAATGGGCTTGGCTTTCGAGAAATCGTTCCGCGTCGATGGCGGCCATGCAACCGGTCCCAGCGGCAGTCACCGCCTGCCGGTAGACGTGATCCTGTACATCGCCGCAAGCGAAAACGCCTAACACGTTGGTCTTGGTACCATCGTGCGTCAGGGATGTAACCCGCCGGATCCTAAATCCAACTGTCCGACAAAAGTTTGGTATTGGGCTCATGCCCGATGGCAACAAAAAAGACCGTCGGTTTTGAAATCTTAGATGTCTCCCCGGTCTTTGAGGTTCTTGAGCCGGACACCGGTACACCCGCCGGCTTTGGGATCGCCGTAAACTTTGTCAACGACGCTGTCCCAAATAAATGATATTTTAGGGATTTTTCACGGCCCGGTCCTGCATTATTTTTTGAAGCGCGGAGTGTATCACGCCGGTGAACGACGTTGACGTCAGGAAGCGAATTTCGTTAGAATGTCGCCTCCCTCCATGGCTGATCCTCCTCCAACAACCACCAATTTCTTATCTTTGAAAAAAACCCGTCACAAGTAGCGCATGCTGAGACCCCGTGGCCCATGAGTTTGGCTTCGGACTCGAGTCCCAGCAGCTTGGCCATAGCGCCGGTGGCAACTGATCAGGAATCGCAGATCAAATTTTCTTTGCCGGCGACAATTTGAAACGGTGGCTGCTTTAGATTAACCGAAGTCACTTCGCCGAAAATGAGTCTCCGTGCCGAACCGAACGGCTTGCCTTTTGAACTCTTCCATTGAGATCCGGCCCCATGATCCCTTTGGCGAAGCCGGGGTAGTTTTCTACGTCCGTGGTGATCGTCGGTTGGCCGCCGGGTTGGCGGCCTTCGATGACCAGGGGCTCAGAGATTCGCCCGAGCAGCATAAATGGCGCGGTCAAGCCCGGCGGCTCCGGATCCCAGGATAATGACACGGTAGTGACTTTTATTCGCCATAGAGTTTCTGTAACATAAAAACCCTGTGCGAGAAAGAAAGGTAGATAGGGACGAACTCGTAGTCATCTTGACGAACAGGGGTCGCGCCAAAATGGTGGATGTTAGCGACAAGGACATAACCGCTAGGATCGCCGTCGCGCGGGGAACGATTCACATGCGCACCGAGACCTTGGCGCTGATCTTGGATGACAAGATCGAAAAGGGCGATGTCTTTTCAGTGGCCCGCGTGGCCGGCATCATGGCGGCAAAAGACTTCCGAGCTCATTCCTATGTGCCCATCCGCTGAACATCACTTCGGTTGAAATTGATTTGACGCCCGCGGAGAATCCGGCGCGTGTGGAAATCGAAACCAGCGTGCGTGTCAGTGGAAAAACCGGCGTGCGAGATGGAAGCCATGACCGCTGTGGCGGTGGCCGGGTTGACGATCTACGACATATGCAAAGCCGTCGATCGCGAGATGTCCATCGGCGAGATCCGGCTCGTTAAAAGAGCGGCGGCAAAAAGCGGAACGTTTCTCGAAAAGAATAACCGCCTCCCCGATCCTTTGCTGCGCATCATCTTAAAAAGGCCGAGAAGTCCCCGTTCTCCGCGGTCATCCCTGGATTTTCCGGGGCTCTAGAGGAAATCGACGGCAATGCGGACGCTGCCGGCGTCGCTGATGTTTTCGATTGGGAAAAACACTGGATCGCTCGCGGTCTGTTCAGCCCCAAATCACAAATCCGCGTTCGTCGTTCTAACCTGGCAGAAGGAAGAAATCGATGGCGACTTTTTTTCCGCCGTATCTCTCGAGGCCCTAGCCATTCCGCAAATCCACTGCTGTCGGAGTGACCAACGCCTACCGGATCGTTAACGGTGAAGGCGACTTTCTTCCCGGTTTGATCGTCGATCGCTATAACGAATTTCTTGTTTGCCAGTTCTTCACCGCCGGTATGGATTGCTGTAAACCCTCTCATCGTCGATATCGCTTTCAAGCCTTCTTGCTGCGAACGGCATTTTTGAGAAGAGCGAAGGGACGAGTTCGAGACGAAGAAGGCATCGAACCGTCAGTCGGCGTGTTGGCAGGAGAGCCGCCACCTGAACTGATTGCCATCGAAGAAAACGGTTTCAAGTTCGTTATTGACGTGACGGCGCGGACAGAAAACCGGATTTTTCTAGACCAGAGAGACAGCCGAGCTTTTCTCTCGACGATCTGCGCTGGACAAGAAGATTCTGAACTGCTTCTCCTACAGCGGGGCTTTCTCCGTCTATGCCTTGGGCGGCGGGGCTAAGCGAAGTCGTCTCGCTGGACTCATCGAGGCCGGCGCTCGAACTGGCCGAGCGAAACCTGGCATTGAATGGTTTCGAAGTCGGCGGTTCAGAGCTCCTCAAAGGCGACGCCTTCACGTATCTCAAGGCATGCGATACCGCTTTTGACATTATCGTCCTCGACCCGCCCTCGTTGGCCCGTAAGCGGGGCGACGTTGACGGCGCCACCGGCGGATACAAGTTTCTCAATCTCCACGCTCTGCGGCACGTGAGGCCCGGCGGCCTCCTTCTCACCTTCTCTTGTTCGCAGCATCTCTCCATCGATCTGTTCCAAAAGGTCGTTTTCGGTGCTGCGGTCGATGCGGGACGCAAAGTCACCCTCCTCAAGAGACTCGGCCATCCCATCGACCACCCTGTGAGCCTGCATCATCCGGAAGGCGAATATCTAAAAGGGCTTGTTTTGAGAGTATTGGACTAGGCCCTCCGTTATGGCACTTATCGTTGCCCATAACCGGGGTTACCGGACACGGGCGATGAGAGCAGATGTGGAGCAAAGTTGAGTGCCATGAACTTCCAGGTTGCGGCAATGTCATCGAGACGTTGGATTCCTAGCCAAAGAGATTTGGTACCAGGCTCTCCATCGCTTCGGCGGCCGAGAAAGCCACCGAGGCCAGCTACCATGCGGACGGCTTCTTTTAGCGTGGGCGGTTGATCCGGAGGTTTTGGATCTTGTCGGACAAAACAATACAAGGCTTTCCACTCGGCTTCTTCAAAGAAAACCGAGCACGGCACATCTGGAGTCTCGCGTCCGAGCTTGGTCAAGTGAAAGATCCGCCAAGCCACGATCATGTCGATGGCCAGACACGCCTCAAGGCGATCAGCGCTACCCAACTGGCGCTCTTCGATCTTGCAACCGCTTTTCAAGGTGCGGTGATAGACTTCAATCCCCCAACGTTTGGCGTACCAGGAAAGCTTCTCCACCGCCTCATCAAAGTTTTCCACCGCCATCGTCGTGAGCAGCATCCACTCAAGCGGCTCTGATCCCCAGGGGGCAATCGATCTCCTGAGCCACAATCGCAGTGATGTCAGAGCTCTTTAAACTCAAGCTTGCGGCTCGGAGGAGTCAGCTTCACTCTCGCCCAAAGCGCACCTCCAAGCGGGCCTCTCGGGGGCGCGCTTACCTTGACGCGGCAAGCTGAGGACTGCAGTTCCGGCCACAGGCTGTTTGGCCATATGCTCCCACAATCGGCCCTGACCGTCGGCCAACAGCCGATTATGTTCAGCGCGCACCAGCAACTGCGCTCCACAAGGGTCTTTCAAGGCCAAGTGGAAAAATTCATAAATATCGAGCTTCCCGGTCGGCCACACTGATCAGCGTGGTGTTAGGAAAACGCTTTTTAGCCTCGATGACCTTGTTAAAACTCTTAAGCCACTTCTGACTTTCTTTGTGCTCGATGGAAAGCTCGTGACGAAACTGCCTTTTACCAAACTGTTTAGGATCTCTCGCCCAACACTGCACATCGAGAAGCCCCAAGGGAGTGCCCGCAAGATTGAACGCCATCGAGTCATGCAGCAGAAGTCCAACGACCCCATCGGACTTGGGGCTAATGGGACCGATTCCTTCGGTGAGCGGGTGAGCGCTATAGTTAACGGTGGTGGTGTCCTGCACAACCAGGATTATCTTCTCTTCGCTGATGCGCTTAAGGGTCGCCTCATAGTGAGACTTAAGAAGTTTATCCATAGTGATCTTAGGGTGATCGAAAACCGATACGCCGCTCTGGTCTTGGCTCGGCTTTGACAAGCCTGAGGCAAATTCGCCTGAGGACGCTCATAGAAATCGTGCGCCAGAGTCAAAAGCCTTCTCTGTTCAGTCGCTCGTCGTTAAGCCCTGCCTCGCCAAACTCCTCTTGCGCCCAGTCGTCATACTTTTTCACGGGAGTGAGGCTCGGGCTTTGCCGTAGGCCCAGCGTTACAGAGAACTTCACGCGCCTGTTTGCTCAGACTATACACATACACATCTTTTTCGCTCAGCGAAAATGTTTTCTTGCGATCCTGTCGTCCCCGTCCAGAAGTTTTTCCCAGATACTGCCAATTGGCGGCCCGATAAGAACTTCCCAAAAGCTGGCTCCGATCCACAAAAGGTCTCCAGCAACACAGGCTCAAAACCATAGCGCTCTTGCCAGTGGGCTCTAAGCCGGCTAATCGCCTGAGCCAGCACATGACTGGCCAAGTTTTGAACTTTGACCCACGGACAAATCAAAAACCGAGCTGTTCGAGACAACCTTGTGCAGGTTTTCTTGGCGTGCCCTATCGCTCCAGCCAATCCAGTGATCGCGCACCTTAACACGCCATGCCGAAGCAGCTGAAAGCCAGCCCTCCCAACCATTGTCCCTTGCCGCTCTTGATCAAATAGCGCAGCTGCGCTCCGCAAAGCGGCCCCGAGCCCAAATAATGATACCGCTCCATCAACCTCGTTCCAGCACCTAGAAGCCTGGCTTTCGGCGCTGTTCACTCTAACCAACTCCACCCTGCCCAATTCTTTAAGACTACACTCAATCGGCTCAGGGTTGGAATCGGTTCACAAAACTTTTTGTCCTTAGAGCTAGCCACGCGCTGAGTCAGGGGCGGCAACTCAATCACCCCGCGCCGATCAAGTTTCAAGAGCACTACACGGCAACTCATCTCCTTGAGCTTTCCGTTGGGGCTGCGCCAGTTCAGTTTTCCCACAAATGCGCCGCGACAACGCCACTCGCGAGATCCCGGCTCGCGCTTGATCGTCGCGTTGAATGTACGCAATAGTTTGCTCCGAAAACGTTTGCCCACAAACGACCACGTAGGCAAAATAGCACTTCGCACCCCCGTGTCCAGTCAAAAGATGTGTCGCACAATTAGGTTATGAGTAGAGGGACGGCGAGCGTAGGCTTGGAATTCGCCGCGAGAGCCTCAAACCCGCTTGGCGAGGACCATGAGTCGATACCCAACCAGCATCAAAGAATGGCCGGCGGAAGATCGGCCCAGAGAAAAACTGCTCGAGCATGGTGCCCAAGCTTTGACTGACACCGAGTTGCTGGCGATCATCCTTCGGGTGGGCAACGCAAGCACAGGCGAGAGTGCCATCGATCATGCTCGTCACCTGCTAAGCCAATTTGGGGGCTTGAAAGGAATTGAGGAAGCTTCAGTCAGCGAACTACGGAAAATCACAGGAATCGGGCCGGCGAAGGTCTCCCAGATCAAAGCCTGTGTGGAGATCGCCAAGCGCATCGGCAACCACAAGTGGGAAGTAGGCCAACCCCTACGTTCATCCGAAGATGTGTTCCGGCATTTTCGCGAGAGCCTTGAAAAGAGAAACGCGAGCTTTTCTACGTCGTGCTTTTGAACAACAAGAACCGGAAAATCCGTGAAGTCAAAATCTCCGAAGGCTCACTGACCGCGTCGCTGGTTCATCCACGAGAAGTCTACAACCCGGTGATCCGCGAATCAGCGGCTGCAGTCATATTCGTTCACAATCACCCCAGCGGCGACCCCGCTCCCAGCCAAGAAGAACATCGAAATCACCCGAAGGCTCAAAGAAGTCGGCGAGGTCATGGGCATCCGAGTGCTCGACCATGTCGTGATCGGCCTCGAGCGTTACTACAGCTTCAGTGACAGAGGAATGCTCTAGCCTCGCTGGCTAGTTACACCAGTGATTTGTTCCCTGAAAACACCTAAGGAGTTGGCTTCATCGGGATTCGCACGCTGTATTTCATTGACTTCGACCTGTCCGAAGTTTATTATTTTGGTTCAAAAGCTAGACGATCCCATCTTCCCATCACCAAAGCATGACCGCCCTAGAATTAGGTAGACCCCCAGAAGAACAAACGTTCTCAGAAAATATTATCGTTGTCATCCTGCTGGCTAGGCATTGTCGCCGGCGCTTACGTCTTAATCCCCAAGTTTGAATGGCACAAACCGCAAGTCAAAATCACACCCGACACGGATACCATTGGGCTCGCTCCTATTGAAATAGAAGTCAATGAAACAGGGACCGGCCTGAAGTCCGTTGCCGTAACGCTTTCTACGGCAGGCAGCGAACGCTCCCTCTTCGCGGAAGAATATGATCCGCCGGTTATGCAAACGAAAGTGACCGTCGTTTCATCAAAGCTGGCCGGGATCAAAGAAGGGCCCGCCGTATTCCGAGTAACCGCTCGGGACCGCTCCTTATGGAACTTTTTCAGAGGTAACGAAACCGTCATCCAGAAAAACGTCAGCATCGATATCACGCCTCCGACACTGGAGCTCATTGCGGACGATCCTTACATCAACTTCGGCGGGGTCGGATTGGTAGCATACAAAACCTCATCCGATGCGGTGACAAGCGGCGTGAAGATCGGCAATTATTTTTCCCCGGTTATAAAGGGCAAACCAAGGACCCCGATACGTACATCTCTTTCTTCGCTCACCCCTATAACGTATCCGAGGACGAAAAAGCGGTCCTGGTGGCCACCGACAAGGCCGGCAACTCACGCGAGCTGCGGCTTGCTTATACCCTCAAGGATGTCAAATACAAAAAAGCACCATTCCTGTGTCCGACGATTTCATCCAAGGCAAAGTCGCGCCGCTCTTGAGCGACGTCGGGGCGCGCCAGGAAGTCCAAAGGATATTTTTGTCAAGGTGAACCATGGTCTGCGCAAAGAAAACGAAGACAAGATCAGAATGGTGGGTCAAAAAACCGCCAGTCGGATGCTTTGGAGCGGTGCCTTTATCCAGCTTTCTAATTCCAAGGTAGAGGCCAACTTCGCAGACGCAAGGACCTATATCTATCGCGATGAACCAATCGACAGCAGCCTATCATCTTGGATTTGACCTCTCCGTAACCAAAAGATATCCCGTGGAAGCGGCCAACAGCGGGGTCGTGACTTTCGTTGGGGATCTGGGCATCTATGGTAACACCGTCATCATCGACCACGGCCTCGGACTCTCTACGCCTTTACGGCCATTTGAGCTCCATTGACGTCAAAGAGGGCGAACAAATCAAACAGCAACAGATTATCGGCAAAACCGGGAAACGGGTCTTGCCGTGGGCGACCATCTACACTTCGCAACGTTGCTTCAGGGGATACCCGTATTGCCGAAGGAATGGTGGGACCCGAAATGGATCAAGGACAACATCCAGCCTAAGCTGGACTCTTCAAGGGAGGCAAGCAACGAGGAAGAAAAGCCGGTTCGGAAAGCGACTCGGAAACGTCGCCGCTAGCTGAAAAAACTGGACTCAACCTATCTCTATCAGTTTCTTTCTGGATACGTAGCCACGAACAATCCTGACTGCTGACTTGGGAACGGAGAAATGCTCAGCTAAGAGATTTACAACCGCTTGGTTGGCTTGATTGTCCTGAGCAGGGGGATGGACGAACACTCGATACTCGCCGTTAGCAACTTCAATTACGCTCTCTCTTTTTGCCTGTGGCTTGACACTAATCCAAATCTTGAAAGACACACCCTACCCTAAAGAGAAAAAGGAAAGCGATGTCACGGAGTCGCGCGATTGTTATCAAGCGACTCCAGAAGTTTTTGATAGGCTTTCAACAGGTCAGTAGACGTGAGAATCCCACACACTTTACCCTCATCGTCAAGCACCGGCAAACAATTGATACGCTTGGCAACCATCTTTGCGACCGCAACGGAAAGCGGAGTCTCACGCTTGACGGTAACTGGGTCGCGCGTCATGATCTGACTAACGTCTTTTGTTTGCCAGTTGCTTGTGCGCGCTAAAGTACGCAAAATATCACGATCGGAGATTACACCGAGAATCTGACCCCCGGTATCTACAACGACGACATGACGAAAATGACGGTCGGCCATCAAACTCACCGCCTCGGCGAAGCCGTGGTGGGGGCTAAGGAGTGACCGTTTTGCGGGTCATTACGTCGGCGACGCATTTATATTTACCCACCGGTTCATTTTGCGCTGCCATTGAAGACTCGCGTCCCGTGATCTCCCGGTTGCCGTGATTCATACCGAGACCTCCCTTAAGTAAGCAAAATCCATCAAAAGAAATAATCCCATTCTACAAATCAGACAGACCCCTGTACTTGTCTCGCACGAATTATCTTCCAGCGAGGCTTGAATCTTCTGATAGCTTCGCAGGAGGTCGGTGGAAGTTATAATGCCACAGACCTTGCCGTCCTTCCCAATGACGGGAAGGCAGTTGATGCGGCGAGACAACATTTCCGACGCTGCCACCGAAAGGGGTGTTTCAGGTGTCACGGCAAATACTTTATGCGTCATCACTCCGCTCACGTTTTTAGCCTGCCAATTGGGGGTGCGTCCAAGTGCACGCAAAACATCTCGATCGGAGAAGACACCGGCGAGCCGCCCATCCGCATGAATGACTAGAAAGTGACGAAAAGTAGAATTGGTCATTAACTGTACTGCCTGGCCAAAAGTATGATGCGCAGATAGGGTGACCAGGTTGGTGCTCATGATGTCAACCACGCGAGTAGCCGAGGAAGTCCGACCGGCGTCCTCGGCGGAGAGACTGTTCGCTGCTAAGATTTCGATGGTGTCCTCCATATAATTTCCCGGTAGATTACTTATTGCAAAATCAGAGAGTTGCGTTGGAAATGCAAAAATACATGGGTGCCGAAGAACGCAACCCAGTCCCTATCCCCTTCTGTCTTATCGGCGGTAAAACAGGAGACTTTAAAGGAAACTAAAGTTATCTAAATGGTCATGAACGGTTGGACTGACTATCCTCGCGCGCTCATTCTCAAAACCCAGTCAGCTGACTCGACAATTATACATCGATCGGATAGGAATGGCACTCAAAGAATCGCTGGCGCGGAGGAAGAGATGACCCTCATTCTAAGCAACAACGACATTCGAAGATCCCTCAACGTCAAAGAATGTCTTAACGTCATGGAAGAAACTTATAGGGAACTCGCGTCTAGCCGGGCGGTCAATCGACCCACCAGCCAGTCGTATCTCCCTCACTCCATGCCGCAGTCGACATATAACTTTAAGTCGGTCGATGGCGGGGTAAGAAAATACGGCGTATTCGCACTCCGCGTCACCTCAACCGTCGACCAAGAACAGCATATTAACAACACCGTTCGTCTCGAAAAATTGCCGCTGGCAGAAGGAAAGTTTGTCCGGACTCGTTCAGCTTTTAGCGCCGAGACCGGCGAACTGCTAGCCATCATGCCCGATGGTTTCATTCAGCAGACCCGGGTTGCCGTTACCAGCGCGCTTGGTGTCAAAATACTGGCGCGAGAAAATTCGAAAGTCCTCGCTCTAATCGGATCTGGCGGGCAGGCCCATGCGCATTTTCGTTTCCTGACGGCGGTGCGACCCATCAAGCACGTCAAGATCTTCAGTCCCAATCCCGAACACCGCAATGCTTTCGCTAAAGAAATGGAAAGAGAAACCGAAATCCCGACTGACCCCGTGGAGAGCGCCGAGAGGGCGGTTACAGGCTGCGACATCGTTTGTACCACCACCAATTCGTCCCGTCCGGTGGTGAAGGCCGACTGGCTAAAGCCGGGAATGCACTACAACGCCATTCGGGAATTTGAGATGGACGAAGCTGGATTGGCAAAGAGCGATGTCGTAGCCATTCACACTCAATTTGGCGGCATTCAACATTACCAACCGCCCGGAATCATCGAGGACATGCCTGGCGTGCGCCGGGAGAAACCGCGAGACTGGAGCCGCTATCCTGAAATTTGCGACTTTATCGCTGGCAAAGCTCCCGGCCGCACCAGCGATAAACAAATCACCTTTTTCTCAACAACGTTGGTACTGGAGTGCAATTTGCTGCCATGGGCTATTGCGCCTACCGAGCCCGCAAAAGAGAACGGCTTAGAGCCACGAAATTCCGACAGATTGGTTTTGCAAGATATCAAACCGTAAAAGTACACAGCCATCCGTCCAAGATGAGCTTTGGCCCCAACCGTCTGCGCTCCGCCCTATTTCCCCATCAGCTTCTTCAATCGCTCAATCACCTCGGGCGGCTGGGACATCACTTCCTTGGTTAACGCCTCCACTTCCTCACCACTGCTTGGAGTCGATATCGAGGCTTCCTTGTTTTTGGTCTCGGCCAGAAACGCCGGGTCTTTACTGTTTTCGAAAAACCTTCGCGCAGAGCCTTCACTGCTCCGGCCGCATATTCGGGGGCCCGAGATAGGGTCGATGAAAATCGCCTCGAAACAAGCAATGCTGTCGCCAGGCGCCGCCCCGCTTCAGGTGCTTTGTATTTCTCCATCAGCTCGTAGAGGGTCGGAACGTCGGTTAACCTTTCAATCCCTTTTCCTACTCCTTGCACCAAGTACTCTTGCGAAATTATTCTTGCGCCAGGTGTGAAAGGGCTCCGCGAAAAAGAACGCCTCGGAACTGAGCGAGCGGCACTGGATCTCGCCCCTTTCGACGGCAAGATCGATCTCAGTTCCCTCCCTGATAACCGGCAACTACGTTAAACTTCGCGCCAACCGTTTCTTCTAAAAGCTTCGGCACGAAGTAGCCCATGTTACTCATGCCTGTGGTGCCGCACTTGGGCGGCTCTTTGGCGCTGCGCGCATCTTCTCAATGGTCTTGAATGGGCTATCCACGCGCATGTGGAGAGCACCTGGGGGACTTGGTAGCGTTGCCAATCCAAGTGTATTTCGTCCAGTCGAATTTGACCTCGGCCCGTCCGATCAGCTGCTCGAAATAAAGACCCGCATTAATCGCCGCGATCGTTAAACCGTCCGGTTTTAGCGACATTGTGGACTATAGTTGGCCGCGATCATGTGTCCCGCGCCGGGCATGTTTTGCACGATGATGTTGGGATTTCCCGGAATGTATTTTCCCATATACAGAGCGATGGCACGAGCGTATGAGATCGTAGAGATCCCCGCGCTACGGTCCCACGATAATCGTCAAGGTTTTCCTGATAATAAGACGTTTGGGCTTCGAGGGCGGAATCGAGGTCAAACAGAAGAAAGATTACCAGCGTCAGCTTTCTCATCTTGACCTCCTAATTGAGCAAGAAATCCACAATCACTTCCCCAAAAGCTTCTTCAGCCAATTGATCACCTCGGGAGGCCGATCGACCACATCTTTGGCCAGTGCCTCTAACTCCGCGCGCTAGAAATCAGCACCGCGCTCAGGTTTAAAACCCTTCCTCATCGCGCTAGGGCTTGCGTGCCGCCGAAAGTCTGTATCCCAAAGCTGTCTCTCATCTTCGTCATCGCATCCTGGGACAATCCGCCCGCGCCTGAGCACGTCACGCTCGATCGATGTGCGCTGTGTTAAGAAAAAAGCCCACGAGGCACTGTGGATACTTCCGATTTCATTAAACCAAAGCGGACTGCCGCTGCGCCAGACTTTTTCCATCGAGACCAAGGGCAGCCTTCACCTTCTCGGCGTTGAACATCCATCGGATAGTCGGATCCGGGCGAGGAGGCGTTGCACAGGCTGCTGCCTCCGCCGGGGCTGGGATCTGACGTCACGCACCCGCCGCCAGAACACGAATGACAAAGCACCCATTCCATTGGCAGCTGCGTGATCGATAATACGACGGTAATCCAGCGCGCTGAAGCCCTGCAGAACCGGCTGGCCCGCACTCGGGTTGAGCGAAATTATAGTAAGCGCTGAAACCGCCATGGACTCCCCGCTGTCAACCAACTGGTGCAGCGCCGTCACTTCACCCAATCCGCTAAAGCCGGAAGTGGCCAACCTTGCCTCGATCCCGCATTGTTTTGAAGCCTTCAGTCGCGCACTTTCGGTCCGAGGACATCTTGCGGTGTTAGAGCTGAACCGCTTACCCGCTCCCCGCTCAACGTGACTCCGGGTGCTGAAGCTGGATAAAGTCAACGCGATCTCGATTAAGTCTTTTCAGTCCTGCTTCGACGGCTCGGATCGTGGCGGCTCCGACATCGCCGGACGGCATCGGACTCTAATCGAATCTTGGTGGAAACCACAGGGTTTGCGCCGAGATCGTGAGTATCCGTCCCAGATTCTCCTCGGATTTTCCCAAGCCATAAGCAAACGCTGTATCGAAAAAATTGATTCCTAGATCCAGCGCATGGCGAACGGCCTCCCGTTGGTCCTCATAGGGCGCCTTCACCATCAGAACGGCATTGTTGCCGCACCCGAAACCGATCTCGGACGCTTTGATTCCCGTCTTACCAACTGTACGGTACTGCATCTTTTCCACCTCATCTTGAAAACTATAGATTTAGAAATATGTTTATGACCTCCAGTGTATCGGTGAGGTCCGCCAAACAAGCGTCCGGCTTCCAGTACTGGAGCTCTTCCCACCCGGATACCTTCCAGTCCCCACTAAAAATACACTTCATATGATTTTGTCTGGCAGCATCGAGATCCCTCGGGGGTATCACCGACGATCACGCACTGTTCCAGCGCGGAGAGACTTTCCTGTCCACTGCTCCAACGCTCTTTAGCAATCTTAGGCAGGTCGAGGGCGATGGGCTGAATCGCTGGCATAAGCACCGCGGCACAGATAAGGGTGCAAGCCCGCCGCTTCGAGCTTAATTTGCGCAGTCACCTCGAAATTGCCGGTAACCACGCCTTGACTCAACTCTGCTTTTTCTGAAAGTAACGAAAGCGAATTCCGCCGCGCCGGGAAGAGCACGAACGGTCGTCGCTCCCGCGCTTAGCGCACTGGAAGTAACTGCCTCGCAAGTTTTTGCAAATTGCCCCCAACGGCCATCATCAATTTCTTTTGGACGTTTGCTTTGGCAAAGATTTCCCGAACGATTTGCGGGTCCGTGTTACCGTCGGGAATCACCGACCGAATATCGCCGCTCACGCCGAAAGTCTTGAGAATCGCTTCGATTGAAAGGAAGGTAACCATTTTGCGTGCGAGTGAGTGTGCCGTCAAGATCGAACAAAATAAGTTTTTCCATATGGCATGCGGATATTTGCACAATCAAGCTAAGGTTGGCAAATCACAAAACGCGAACCATTGACAAGGCCATGCTTCTAAGATAAAAAGTTTTTCTAAGGTTTTGCGCGACTGGCGTCAGCGTGGAATCGACCACGAGGGAGTGCAAAGCGTTAAGACGGCCGAACGCCTGGGTCTCTTAAGAGGAGAGGTTCAGGCTTTTTTATGGAAGCAGCGCCGTTGGGTTTTTCTGACGCCGTTTATCACACCCTTCGCCTGCCTCGGTTTCGCACCGCGATCCGGCTTCAAGTAGCCGATAGGGAAAAAGGATAGTCATGATCAAGCAATATCTCCTCTCACCCGGCCCCACCCCGATTCCCAACGAGGTCGCACTGGCGATGTCGGAGACCATGATTCACCATCGAACGCCTCAGTTTAACAAAGTTTTCGAGGAAGCTCGCCAAGGTCTCAAGACTCTCTTTGGTTACGAACGGCGATGTTTTGATATTGGCCTCTTCCGGCACCGGGGCAATGGAAGCGGCGGTAGCAAATCTGTTCTCGCCCGGAGACAAAGTCCTAGTGATTAACGGCGGTAAATTTGGCGAGCGCTGGCTTAAATATTGCCAACGCGTTCGGACTGGACCCAATCGAGGTCAAAGTCGAATGGGGTCGAGCGGTCAAAGTTGACGTGGTCGAGAAACAGCTCGAAGCTCCATCCGGACATTCAAAGCGTCATGATCCAGGCGAGCGAGACCTCAACCACGGTGCTCCATCCGGTAAAGGAAATTGCAAAGCTAACGAAGAACGGGACCACTGTTTCTCGTCGATGGTGTCACGGCCGTGGGAGTGCTTCCCGTACCCCTCGACGAATGGGGCATCGATGCGCTGGTCACGAGGTTCGCAAAAAGCGCTCATGCTGCCTCCGGGTCTGGGCTTCATCGCCCTCCAGCGAGCCGCGCCTGGCGAAAGACCAAGAAAGCCAAGCTGCCTCGCTTCTATTTCGACCTCAATCTCGAACGCAAGAATCAGGCAGAGAGGCTCCGGCGCTTTTACACCGGCGGTATCATTGATCTTCGGCCTACGCGCATCCCTTAACATGATGGCGCGGGAAGGCTTCGATCGTGTCTACGCCAGGCACGCCCGCATGGCGCGAGCAACGCGCGCAGCGGCAACCGCCATGGGACTGAAACTTTTGGCCCCGGACAGTCCAAGCCCCGCGGCGACTGGAATTTTCCTGCCCAAGGGTTTGGACGCGGACAAGGTTTTGGATTACCTCCGGGATCAGATGGGAGTCATCCTCGCCGAGGGACAGGACCAATTGAAAGGCAAGGCGATCCGTATCGCTCACGTCGGCTACATGGGCGCCTTCGATGTGATCACGGCCATTGCCGCGTTGGAAATGGCGCTAAGAAAATTCGGCGCCGAGATTCCTTTCGGCCGCGGCGTTGCTGCCGCTCAAGAAGTGCTGATGGAGGCTTTGAACTAGTCCATGAAGATTCTCGTCACCGATTCTCTGGCTCCCCAGGGACTCGAAGTCTTCCAGCGCGCACCGGGCTTCGAAGTAGACGTTCGGATCGGGCTCAAACCCGACGCGCTCAAAAGATTGTCGCCGACTATGATGGCTGGGTGATACGAAGCGGCACCAAAATCACAGCAGAGCTCATCGAAGCAGCCAAAAATCTAAAGGTCATTGGGCGGGCGGGCGTCGGTTTCGAAAACATTGACGTTGATACCGCAAGCAAAAAGGGATTGTGGTGATGAACACCCCGGCGGCAACAATGTAACCACCGGTGAGCATACGATTTCGCTCATGATGGCTTTGGCACGCCACATTCCTCAGGCAGTCGCCTCCCTCAAAGGCGGCAAATGGGACCACAACAAATTCGTCGGCGTGGAGTTGTGCAACAAGACCCTGGGTGTCATCGGTCTCGGCAATGTCGGCCGGATCGTCGCCGAACGAGCTGCCGGGCTTAGAATGAAGGTAATCGGCTACGATCCGTTCATCTCCTCGGAGAGTATCGCGCGCATGGGCGTAGAACCGGCGACCCTAGAGGGAGATCTTCACGAAATCCGATTGTATCACCGTCCACGTACCCCTTACGCCGGAAACACAAGGGCTGATCAATCGTGCCGCGTTTGCCAAAATGAAGACAGGGGTCCGTATCATCAATTGCGCCCGCGGGGGCATCGTCGACGAGAAAGACCTCGCGGATGCCATCCGCGAAGGCAAAGTGGCAGGCGCGGCGCTCGATGTCTATGTGGATGAACCACCTTCGCCCGATCATCCGCTCCTCAAAATGGATCAGGTGATCACGACGCCGCATCTCGGTGCTTCAACGGACGAAGCCCAGCTCAACGTGGCCATCGCCGTGGCTGAGCAGATGGTCGACTTTCTCGCCCAGGGTGTCGTGCGCTACGCCCTCAATGTGCCTTCAGTGAGTCCAGAGCTTCTGGACATCCTTCGACCTTATCTCCTGCTCGCCGAAAAGCTTGGCAGCTTGGTGAGCCAGATGTCAGGTTCACTTCCCAAGGAGGTTGCCGTCGAATACGGCGGAGACGTCACGCAATATAACCTGGCCCCTCTAACCCTAGCGGTCCTGAAGGGATTCTCACGCCCATCATGGAGTCCGCGGTTAACTATGTGAATGCACCTCTGATGGCACGCGAGCGCGGCATCAAGGTCGTGGAATCAAAAGCAGCCGAACCGGCGACTTCGCTAACTACATCACGGTGAAGGTGGACACCGGCCGCAAACAAATTGAAGTCGAGGGCGTTGTTTTCGCCAGTAAACACCCGCGCATCGTCAGGGTGGATAGTTTTTATCTCGAAGCCGTGCCGGAGGGCTACATTCTCATTTTGCGTAATCGAGACGTACCAGGAGTGGTGGGGACTGTCGGCTCGCTTTTAGGTCGTAACGGCATTAACATCGCCGGCATGGAATTGGGCCGTACTGAAAGGGAGGCAACGCCATTTCCTTCATTCACGTAGACGATGCCGTGAGTAAGAAGGCGCTCCAAGAGCTGCGCGAGCGACCGGAAATCGTCTCCGCCGAGCTGGTGAAACTCTAGGGAGAGGGCAATCGTAGGGCGACCGGCCGGTCGCCCTTACCTCTGTTGCCTAAATTCAATGGCCAACGTTGCAATCATCGGCGCCCAGTGGGAGACGAAGGCAAAGGTAAGATCGTCGATCTCTTCACCGAGGACGCTGACATCATCGTCCGCTTCCAGGGTGGCAATAACGCCGGTCATACTCTTGTGGTGGACGGTAGAAAAACTGTCCTTCACCTCGATTCCCTCGGGAGCGCTACACCCCAACAAACTCTGCGTCATCGGTAACGGCGTCGTAGTCGATCCCGAGGTTCTGCTCGAAGAGATCACCGCCCTCAAAAACAAGGCCACTTCATGGACGACGCCCAGCTTCGAATCAGCGAAGAAGCACACCTGATCATGCCCTACCACAAGGCCATCGATCAGGCCCGCGAACGGTTGCGCGGTGAAGGGATGATCGGAACGACGGGACGCGGCATCGGCCCTGCCTACGAAGACAAAGTGGCGCGGGTGGGCATTCGCGTCATCGATCTACTCGGAAGAAGAAACGTTTCAGGAGAAACTCCAGCGCAATATCGAAGAGAAGAATATCTATCTGAAGGCGATCCTGAAAGAAAAAGCCCTGGACTTCAACAAGCTCCATGATAGCTACAGCGTCTACAGAGAAAAACTGAGGTCCTACGTGACCGATACCGGCCTCTTGCTCGACCGGGAGATGCGGGCCGGCAAGCAGGTGCTGTTTGAAGGGGCGCAAGGCACGCTCCTAGATGTGGATCACGGGACTTATCCTTTCGTAACTTCTTCGAACACGGTCGCGGGTGGCGTTGTGCAGCGGTACAGGTGTGGGGCCACGCCACATTCATCAAATCATTGGGATCTCCAAGGCTTACGCCACTCGTGTGGGTAGCGGTCCGTTTCCAACGGAGATCCACGGGCCGGAGGAGAAACCCTCAAACGCGAAGGGTTTGAGTTCGGCGCCACAACCGGAAGGCCGCGTCGCTGCGGCTGGTTCGATGCCGTGGGCGTGCGTCATGCGGTTCGGATGAGCGGTATCACCGGCATCGCTTTGACGAAGCTCGACGTCTTAACGGGTTTCAAGAAAATTCCGATATGCAACGCATACCGTTATGACGGTAAAGTCCTGCACGACTTTCCCGCCAGTTCAAAAGTCATGCAGAACGCCCAACCCGTTTACGAGGAAATCGAGGGCTGGGACAAACCTCTCGATGATGTGAGAAAATTTTCCGACCTGCCGGCGCAGGCTCAGAAGTATGTCCGCCGGCTTGAGGAAATTGTCGAAACCGAGATCATTCTCGTCTCAGTTGGGCCGGACAGGGACCAGACCATCCTGCTAAAAATCCCTTTGATCGGCAGTAGTCATTTCAGATCCAAGGAAAAAGGCGTCCCAAGCCGGCTTCTCCCTTCGTAGACAGCCTGCAAGAAGTCCTTTTCTTGATCCGTCATCAATAAACCTAGCGGTTAGCATGAGCAGGATTAGCAACGAGCGCTAAAAATTAACAAATAATTTTTGCCCTACCTCAGTTTAAAATCTCCAAGTACTGCTTCACCGTGGCATCGAAATCCTTACTAGCCCTCGGGATTCTCGATGACGTATTTAAATCCCTGAAGAGCCGCGGTGGATCGGGTTCCACGTCCTTGCGCACCGGAATTCTCTGGAAACCTCTAAGCTGCTCTTGGCCTTCTTTCGAAAGGATGTAGTCGTAAAACAGTCGGGCCGCGTTGGGATGGGGAGCCTTCGCTCCAATCATCACGGGATTCACCTGAGTAACCGCCGGTTCGAGGGCGATCCAGTCAATCGGCGCACCGCGAGAGGTCATTCTTTGAAGGGTCTGATTGTAAGCAATGATCAAAGGATATTCTCCGGCCACAGCTAGCTGCACTCTTTCGGTGTTGCCACGCTTTAAAACCGGCTCCATGGACGCAAGTGTTTTAAAATAGCTGAGGACTTTTCTCTCTGCCCCAAACGCCCTTGAGTCCTTCGAACATGCCGTAGGCTTCGGTATCGAGAGATATCAACCCGCCCTTCCATTTGGGATTAAGCAGAGCGTCGTAAGTCTTTGGGACATCCTCGCGTTTAACCAGCTTGGTATTCCAACCCAGCACGTAGCTATTCACGTAATAGGCTGTCCAGTAGCCCTCCTTGTCTACCAATTGGTCGTCGATCATCTTGTACTCCGGCGAACGGTAGGAGGCCAAAAGCTTTCTCTCCATGAGCGGCAAGACCATTTCGCCTCTACCGACGACCACGTCCCAATCATGTCTCCCCGCCGCGGGACTCCGTGAAAATCTTGTTCAATAGCGGCCCACCTCCCGTCCGAAGAGGGTGACCTTGATGAAAGGATACTTCTTTTCAAACCTATCTACCGTTTGTTTGCTCTGATCCAAAGTCATTGTCGTATAGTAAACGACTTGACCCTCTTTTTGGCTCCCTCGACGAGTTTCGGATCAGGACCGCTTTGAGCCCAGAAATCACGGGTAGCAGCAATATTCCTACGATCAACAGGTAAACCGCGTGACACGACTTCCAAAGCGACATGGGGATATTTCCTCCTTACCTTCAATAGGTCAAAAAGTTGCAGGTATGGTAAGGGATGAAAAAGGACAAATCAACTTTCGCGAGAAAATATTTCTGAAATCAACTGCGGTCCTTGAAATACCCCAGGAGGGCTGATTAACATGGTTCAAGGCATTCGCAAGCGAAAAGGAGGTTACCATGGAAGGTGAAACAACGAGAGAAAGACTCGTCAGCGATCTAAAGACTTTAGTCGGCGACGCAGAGGAACTCCTAAAAGCCACCACGAACCAGGCTGGTGAGAAAGTCACCGCGGCACGCCAAAAGATCGAGCAAAGTTTGATCGAAGGAAAAAGGCGCTGGCGGACGCAGAAAAAGCCTTAGTCAAGAAATCCAAAGAGTACGCCGACGTCGCCGACGATTATGTTCGCGAGAATCCGTGGAGCGCGGTGGGTGTCGCCGCCGGTGTCGGCCTGATCTTAGGCTTGCTGATTCGGCGCAGCTGATTCCGCCCATGCCTGAAAAGAAGGCAGCACGGGCGGCGAACGCTCGACCGGCTTTCTAGATACTTGCAAATCCGTGTTTGCCGCAATCACTTCGGCTCTGCACACGCGGCTGGAACTGTTTGTTACGGGTTGGAAGAAGAACGGGAGCGGTTGAAGCAGGACTCTGCTGCTCATCCTGCTGCTTTTTCGGACTCAGTTTTGGGTTTATCCTTCTCAATATTTTCGCGGTCGCGCTTTTCTGGGAAAAGGGCTGGCTTTCGCCCTCGGAGGGCTCGCCGCGCTCTACCTCCGGCGTCGGAGTAGTCGCGGCGGTAATGCTGCGCAAAAAATACTGACCCGACCGGGCCTTTTCCCGCCACCTTGGCGGAGTTAGCAAAAGATCGCGATCGACTAAAGGCTTCTTCCCGTGAGTGATCGATTTGAAGAGATTACCCGCCGTAAACAGGTCCTCATCGATCGATGCGCGCGGGACCGAGAGGAGCTGGCCGCATCTTGCCGCCGAATCCACTTGCCCCTTGGCTCTTGGGGCCGTTCTAACGGTATTGGGTAAGACTCTCAAGTCTTACCCCAATTTTAGTTGCGGGAATCTCAAGTCTCTTGGTTGGCGGCTACGGCGGTAAGCTGACCAAGTCGGCCGGAACATTGTTTAGGCTAGGGCAAGCGGTCTCTGCCCCTTTGGTCCTGGTTGACCAGGCGACGCAAACGAAAGTAATCAGGTATCAAGGAAGCCATTTGGAGCGATCGGCGCGCGCAATCGTTCGGCTTCAACTTGTTATTCCGAACGCGCCCTGTCCGCCTTTCTTGAATCGGCTGCGCCGGTAGATCTTTGACCCGTTTGGCGAGGACGGCCTGCACGACGCCCAGGGTAGTCCTTTCTCTACCGCGTGCCCCCTTCGTTCGAGGGACTTCTTGGTCTCTGGCGGCAGCTTATCCTCGACGTTGAGCTCATCGGGAATCCATTGATGGTGAATACGCGGGGCTTCGACTGCCTCCTTGATCGGCATCTGGAAATCCAAAACGTTAAGAATCGTTTGTAAGGTCGGCGCTGATAATCCGCGGTCCGCCGGCTCCTCCGACGATTAACTCCGGCCGATCGCCTTGGAGTATGATCGTCGGTGTCATGCTGCTCAGGGGCCTCTTTTTCGGCTGCAATGAGTTGGCGTCGTTGCCCACCAGGCCGTAAACGTTGCCGCTCGGATGGATCGCAAAATCATCCATCTCGTTGTTCAACACAATCCCGGTTTTGGGCACGAGGATCTTAGAACCGAAGCGTGTGTTAACCGATAAGGTGCATGCGACGGCGTTGCCGAAGCGGTCAAGCACGCTAAAATGTGTCGTTCCACCTTGCTCTGCCTTAAAATTCCCCAAGCCATAATATTTTGCGGGATGCGTCTTGACCGGAGAAATCCTGCCGCGAATCCAAGAGGCATAGTCCTTGGACACCAGCGTTGGGATCGGCGCTTTGACAAAATCCGGATCGCCGAGATATTGCGCGCGGTCCGCGAAGGCGTGCTTCATTGCCTCGGCAATCAGGTGAAGGTAGGTCGCCGAGTTGGGCGCAAGCTTGGTTAATTGGTGACCCTCCAGCACGTTTAACATCTCGATCAGAGCCACCCCGCCCGAACTCGGTGGCGGCATCGTAATCACAGTTCGCTTGCGGTAGCTTCCGACGAGCGGCTCGCGCCAGATCGGTTTATAGCTTTTCAAGTCCTCAAGCGTGAGAACGCCCCCGTCCTTTTTACGGTATCGACGATAGCTTGAGCGATCCAGCCTTGATAGAAGACGTCAGCGCCGTCAGCCACGACCGCTTTCAATGTTTGACCAAGGTCGGGCTGGCGAATAGTTTCGCCCTCCGGGGGCACTTCATCTTTCACCAGAAAGACTCGACCCAGCTCCGGAAACTTTTTCATGTTGGATGCCTGGCGTTCGATGGCATAGCGCAGGGCGGCATCCAGCGGGAACCCTTCCGTCGCCAGACGAATAGCGGGCGCCATCAGAGCCGCCAATGGCAGACTGCCAAACCGCTTCATCGCTGCTAGCAAACCAGCTACTTCGCCAGGCACGGCCACTGCCAACGCGCCAGTCAAACTCAACGACGGCACGGGCTTTCCGTTCCTAGTATAGAGGTCGGCGTGGGCCGCCTCCGGCGCGGTCTCGCGGAAATCCAACGCATGGGCCCGCTTATCTCTGGCATCGTAGATAATCATGAAACCGCCGCCGCCAAGACCGGAGGCGGCCTGATCCACCACAGCAGGGGCAAACCCGGTGGCAATGGCAGCATCGACAGCGTTGCCGCCGCGATCAAGAATCTCTGTTCCAGCTTGAGTCGCCAACGGGTGGTCCGAAACAACGATGCCCGCGGGGCGTTGTTGGGCATAAGCAGGAAACGCCGCGACAAAGAAGAATACGAGGAGGAAAAATTTCGCCTGGAGCTTGCGCCTGAAGAACATAAAGAAGAAGAGCTTACATTGTCTTTAAATCTTCGAAAGCTCTTTTGCAACTTAAAAATCTTTGCCCGGAAGCGCGGTTATGTTACTTTTGTTCCGAAGACTCTAATGAAGACGATCTTAGGTCCTTTTCATCCCCATCTAGAGAATGCCCTGGTAGAGGAGATCCGCGGCCAAAAAGCGGATAATCCCCTCTTGCCGGTGTTGATTCTCGTACCCTCAGACTCGCTGCGACGCCGGCTAAAGATTCTTTTGACCCGCGAACAACATCTTATCCCTGGTCAATCTTCAGCTGCTGACATTTCACCAGCTCTCTTCACGCGCTGTCTGCCGAAGTAAATGGGGTGAATCTGCCGATTCTTCGCGACGACCTCTTTCTCGAAGAGTTTTGCGTCAAATCATTCGGACCAAGCAACCTGGCACCGAGGCCTTCGCCGGCATTGAAGAAAGAGCCGGCGGATGCGCCGCGCTCTGGCAAACCCTGCGGGACTTGCGGGATGGCATGGTGGAGCCGTCGGTCGTCTTGGAAGCACTCCGTGAGGGTCATTTCGCCGCGAGAACCAGCGAAAGAACATCCCATCTCCTAGCCTTGCTCCAGACGTTGCGCCTTTTCTGCAAAGAGAAAGCATTGAAGACCATTCCGACTTAGAGAAATTGACGACGGAACGAGCTCCTTGTCGCGCTTTCTCAGCCAGTTCGCGCAGATTTTCTATTACGGCTTCTACGATCTAACTCAATTACAGGTGGATCTCTTTCACTCCATCATTACAGAATTATCCGGCAACCCTTTTCTTTCCGCTCCTCCGGACGCAGCCGAGCCACGAGGGCTGGAGTTTCGCCGAGCGCTTTTACCAACGCTACGTTCAGGGCCAAACCGGCGCTACAGCCATGACGAATCTCGTCGAGAATCCTGCACGCCAAGACACCTTGCCTCCCACGTTCCGGCTCTTTGACCAAGTCGGCGAAAGACCTTATGCGCCATTACCGAAAACATGGCGCTGCCGAATCTAAACGCCTTTGGCATCCACGATGAAGTCGGGGCTGCCGCCAGGAGATTCTGCGCCTGGTGGCCGATGACGAGATGACTTTCAATGACATCGGCGTCGTGGCTCGTAGCCTCGATGCCTATGGATCAGCAATCAAAGAAATCTTTCACAATCACCACATCCCCATGACCGGCGTGATCGAAGAGCCACTCGTGCAGTTTCCCTGACCAAGGCAGTGATCCTGCTTCTCAATCTGCCGGCAAAAGATTATCTCCGGACCCAGGTCATCGATCTCCTGTCTTCCCCTACTTTCAACTCGACTCCTCAGGCATGCAAAAAGTTCTGCCTCGCCCCGAGCTGTGGGATCTAGCCACCCGCGAGCTGGCGATCTGCAAAGGCATCCAAGAGTGGCGCCGCTTGCAAGCCTACACGACACGGGATCTGATTCTCTCCCAAATCTCACGACGATGAGCCGCGCGTGATTAGAATCGCCGCGGCACAGATTCGAGGCCTGGCGAATATTTTCAACGAGATCTCGATTGATTTAGAAACCTTGCCGCCGCAGGCTTCTTGGAGTCACTACGTAGGCGCCTGGAAAGAGCGGCTCAAGAAATATCTGGGAATTTCGTCGGGCAACGACAAAATGGAATTAGAGAACTCAGAGGATCTCGTCCGCTTGGAGATTCTCGCCATTCTCGATCGCCTAACTGGACTCGACGCGGTGCGCGCGAACACATCATTGAGCGATTTTAGCCAGACCTTTCAGCATTGGCTAGAGCGCTGCACGGTAGCAGCGCCCCCTAAACGCCGCTGGAGTGGCCGTGCTCAACGCCACCGCCGCCCGCGGCCAATCCTTCCGCGCACTATTTATCCTGGGCCTCAACGAGGGCGTTTTTCCTCGGACTATTAGGGAAGACGCCTTTCTTCGCGACCGAGATCGAGAAACCTTGGAGCGCGATCTGGGCTTTAAGGTGAACCCGAAACTCGCTGGCTTCGACGAGGAGAAGCTTGTCTTCACTCTGCTCGTGAACGCCGCAAAGAGAGGCTCTATTGCCTGTTCCAACGCTCCGACGAAAGCGGCAGGGTGCTCGCTCCGTCATGGTACCTGACGGAACTACGGCGAGCCCTGGAGGGTCACGCCGACCATTTGAAAGAATTTACTATCCCGCGCAGCATTGTGGATAAGAACGATACCGAACCTTTCGATCGCGAGGACTTGCTGTTGGCTGAAGAGCTGGCCGTCCGTTTAAGCCTCGACGACCGAGATCCCACATCCCTCATCGAGGCTTTCGACCTTGCTCCGGCGATTTACAAACAAGGTCGCCAAGTGGTGGAACGACTAGACCTGAGTTCGGCACCTTTGGATGCTTTTGACGGCGTGGTCAGCCCGTTATCCGATTACTGGCGTCATTTTTCCGAGCGCGGGCCCTCTCCCACTGCACTGGAAAATTATAGCCGTTGCCCGTTTCAGTTCTTTGCGCGCCACGTGCTCGGACTCGAACGCCTGGAACGGCCGGAAGATACGATGGGCCCGAGTCCGGCAGAATTCGGCGAGGTCGGCCATCTGATCCTGAAATTGACCTATCAGGGAGTTGATCGACCGTGGCTACTTTAGCGGCGAAGCCTCGGCTCTGGATATTGAATCCACATTGACGACTATCGCGCAGCGGGCTTTCGCCGAACATGCATCAAATAATCCAGTCGGCTATCCTCTGGCCTGGGAAATCCTGCAGGAAGGCCTCACGCAACTGCTTCGCCAAGTCGTTGCTCGAGATCTCCAGGAAATCTCTGTCTCAGGATACCTTCCGGTCGCTTTCGAAATCGACGCCAAAGAGCAATTGGGACCGGATTGGCCTGAGCCGTTGAACGGGCTGACCATTCGCGGCCGCATGGACCGGATCGACCGCGACAAGACGAAAAATCGTCTGCGGGTGATTGATTACAAATTCAAATTCGGAGCCAGTTCGACGGCCGAAGACGAGGATCTTTACCGCGCGGCGCTGCGCGGCGAGACTGCAACCACCCTTTACTTCCTGCTTGGGAAACGATTGACGCCACAGGAAAGATTCAAACTCCCGCGCCGGAAGTCGAGGCCAGCTTTTACTACATCGCCTCGCGCTGGACCGATGGACCCCTAGTCACCACAAGTTTTAGGTCGGAGGGGTTCTGCCGGGAAAATCGGCGAAGAAATTAGGAACACGATTTCCTACCTCGCCCGAGGAATTCAAAACGGGCGGTTCTTTATCCAACCGGGAGAATATTGCCGGCACTGCAACGTCGCAGAAATCTGCCGCAAGAACCATCCGCCCAGCCTCTGGCGGGCGGAGAACGATCCGCTCACGCACCTCACCGGCAGTTGCGCGAAAAAGATCCGAAAAGCTATGAGCACCCCGGCAATAATTACCGAACTTGCCGACGCGTCCGAACGGCAATGCGCCATCGCTACATTCGACCACAATCTGGTCGTCACCGCGGGAGCGGGAACCGGCAAGACCACGCTGTTAGTCGATCGGCTCGTGCAGCTTTTGCTCCGTAATCCCGAACCTCTAAAGATCACCGAAATTGTCGCCCTGACCTTTACCAACAAAGCGGCGAACGAAATGAAACTCCGGCTCCGGGAGCGTCTCCAATCCTACCTTGCCGTAAAACTCGACCTTGAGCCGTCAAATGATAACGAGGGAAAAGCCTATAGGGAAATCACAGCACTGATCGAACGCTACCAACTTTCGAAAGACGAGCTGGACGCCCGGGTGCATGACGCGCTGCGGAACATGGAACGAAGCGACATCGGGACTATCCATAGCTTCGCGGCGACCTTGCTGCGGCTCTATCCCATGGAAGCCGGCATCGACCCTCAGTTTCAAGAAGACGACGGCAAGCAATTCGAGCGCATTTTCGACGAACAATGGGATCTGTGGCTGGATCAAGAACTGGCGCTTGCGGGTAGCCATGCCGACGACTGGAGAAAAATTCTCCGCAAGCTGATGCTAGATCAGGTCAAGGCGCTGGCCAAGTCGCTCTGCTCCGAAACCGTCGAGTTACAACGTCCGCAACCGAATTCAACCTGACATTGACATTCTGGAATTTCTCCAACCTTGGTTGGAGAATCTGGAGTCGAAGGCGGCCGCTCTCATAGAGATTTACACCGAAGACCGGCAAAATGAGAAACTCGTTCGCGCGGCGCTAGCAGTGATTCGCGAATTTCGCCAGCGCGGAGGGATCTCTGGAATGGTGCAAGCGAGGCGCGATCATTAGTTGCGGAAAAATCGATCAATAAAGATCTCCAGGGCTGGTCGGAAGTCGATGTCATCGAAGCTCAGCAGCTCGTGCGCATCGCCAGAGGTCTTGGCCAGGTCGATGCCGAGTTAACCAACCTGCTCTGGGAACTTCTCGTTCCATTCGTCGAGAAATTTCGCGAATCCTTCATCCGTGAGGGATTTGTATCGTTCGATGGGCTACTCATGCGCGCCCGCAACCTGGTGCGCGATCGTCCGCACGTACGTGAGGAGTTGAAAAGGCAATTCCGCGCGATTCTCATCGACGAATTTCAGGACACGGACCCGATCCAGTATGAAATTCTTCTTTATCTCGCGGAAAAAACGGACCGTTCGGCCAAAGAGTGGCGCAATGTAAAACTCAACCCCGGAAAGATTTTCGTCGTTGGCGATCCGAAGCAATCGATCTACGCGTTCCGCCGCGCGGATATCGAGGCCTATCTCGAAGTCGTCGAAAAGTTAATTAAAGCCCAGGACGGCATGGAATGCCGGCTCACCACCAACTTCCGCAGTCACGCCGACATCCTCGATGTGGTCAACGGCGTCTTCGAATGCCTGATCCAACCCCGAGATGGTGTTCAACCGCCCTACATCGCCATCAATCCGGCGCCACATAGAACTTCCGCTGGCGCGCCGAACATAGCTCCTCTGCCAAAAGTGATGGTGCGAAAGATCGTCGCTGATGACGACGACATGAGCGCGGAAAAGGCGCGCCGAATCGAAGGCGAGAGTCTCGCCCGTTGGCTCAAAGACGAGATCATAGAAAGAGCCGCCATTCTCAACTCCAGTGGAGAGCAGGTTCGGGCGCAGCCTAAGGATATTGCCATCCTTTTTAGAAAGCTCACCGACATCCACGATTACTTGGAGCCGTTTAGGCGCAACGGCATTCGCTATGTTGTCGAGGGAGAACGACACTTTTACGCCGCGAAAGAAATCATCGACGCCGTGAATCTGTTCCGGGCGATTGAGAATCCATACGACCGGCTGGCCCTTGTGGGCGTGCTCCGCTCGCCTTTGGGCGGGCTGACGGATCAAACCATCTATGAACTGCATCGCGAGCATCTACTCGACTATCGCGAAGTGAAGCGCCTGAAGAATAAAGCTTTTCCAACGACCGTGGCAGAGCTTTACCAAAAGCTCGCCAAGCTCCACGAAGAAACCCCCAAGCTTCCCGTGGGCGCGGCGGTGTCGCACATTTTTGCCAGTCTGCCGCTCAAAGCGCTGGCCGCCTGCACTTTTACGGTGAACAGGCAGTGGCGAATTTAGAGAAGCTGCGGCAACAAGCCGAGTTGTTAGGAAGAGAAGGCTTAACCACGCTCAAGGAAGCGATTCATCAGCTTCAGCGGCGCGTCCTCGATGTCAAGGAAGAGGGAGAAAGCGTGCTCGCGGAAGAGAATCTCGACGCCGTCAGAATCATGAGTATTCACAAAGCCAAGGGATTGGAGTTTCCGCTCGTGATCCTGGCCGGATGTCAAACCGGAACCGACGGGCGGCATGCCATCACCGCGGAAGCGTTATTCGATTGGTCTACGGGCCTGACGGGACTCCGCGTGGGGCGGACTTGGGATCTTGCCGGACTTTACATCGCAGAGAAAGCAAGGCTTAGAGCGGCAGAAGAGCAAAGAGAGTTCTTTATGTCGCCATGACCCGAGCCAGAGAGCACCTTATCATCTCCTGCGCTCCAACTGGCAGACGATCAAATGGAAGTTTCCTCTCCATGCTGGACGAAACCTTCCAGGAAAGCATCGCCACCGCTTCAGAGTCGAAAACCATTGCCGTCGGCATCGGAAGCGTTGAACTGCGCCTGGTCCCGGAAAACCTGGTGGCTCCGGGACGAGCGAAGAACAGCCGGCGAAAAGCCCCTAAGAAGCAGAATTGGCAACCCTACGTTGACACGTGGGCTCGACGGCGAAACGCGTACGAATCAGCGATCAAGACACCTGTTTTCGTCACGCCGACGTTGTTGAAGCAGCAAGAAGAAGAGCTGGCTGAGGCGGCCCGCCGAACGATGCGCCCGTCACGTAGTCTCACGCCTTCGATGCTCGTTGGAGAATTAGCGCACCGTTTTCTTGAAAGTTGGGACTTCGCTCAAGGGGTAAAAGACTTCGGTAACTGCGTGGGCGCCTTCCTGGACCAATGGTTGCCACCGGAATCTCGACAGCATACGCCAGCAGATACACGCCGATCTCGCAGAAGTCTTTAGCTGGTTTTTGGCTCAAAGATTTATTCCGAGCTGGCAAGCTCCCAAATCCTCGGCCGCGAGATTCCCTTATTGATCCCATGGGACGGGCAAGTCATGGAAGGAGTCATCGACCTTATCTATGAGCATGATGGCTTGCTTTACTTAGCGGACTATAAGACAGATAGGATTGCCAGAGAGGAACTGACACAAGGCGCCGAACGCTACCGCCAGCAAGCCCACATCTATTCTCGGGCCGCGCGGGAGAGTCTACAAAGAGAAGTCGCGGCCTTTAAAGTGATTTTCTTGCGGCTCGGCGAAGCGGTCCCCGTGTCTCCAGATGCGAAAATAGAAATCTCCTATCCGGTCCAACTGCAACTTATATGAAAATTCTTTCTTTGACATCGAGACCGTTCCGACAGACCAATCACTACAGGACAACGGCCTGCTCGAATCGCAGATCAGGCTCGACGAGGCCGAGATCATCAAGAAACTGAGCCTCGCAGCCGCGACATCAAGAATTCTCTGCTTGGCTTATGCTTTGGAACCACCGTTGGACTCTCCCGTCGAAGTCATTCACGGAGATGAAACAGAAATTATCCAGAGTTTTTGGAAATTAGCGACCGAAACGCACCTCTTCGTCGGCCACAATATATTGGACTTTGATCTTCGGTTTATTTATCAGCGTTCCATCATCAACCAAATCAAACCGTCTCGTGAAATCCCGTTTGCCCGCGTTTCGCAACGCACCCGTTTTCGACACGATGCACGAGTGGAGTAAATGGGGTCGCGAGCACATCAGTCTCGATCTTTTATCCCGCGCCCTGGCGATTCCGTCGCCCAAAGAGGGTCTCGACGGCTCCAAAGTTTATCCCTATTACTGCGCGGGAAAGCTTCCCGAGATCTGTGATTACTGCAAACGCGACGTGGAAACCGTGCGGCAGGTCTATCGGCGGCTGACGTTTGCATCTATACAAAATCCTGAAAGGTAGGTTGCTCACGGGCATGAAAACTATCTCTGTAGTTTCTGGTAGGATCGGCAAAGGGGAATTGAAAGTCTCCCCTTGTAAAGGGAGATTGAGAGGGACTTTTAATCCTGTTCAACGCGACTTTGACGAGACCCTGCGGTTGCAAGTCTCGCTTGTGAGGAGTAGGTTTCAACTGCCTATTGGCCAGAGTTGCTTTCCGGAGGTTTAAACCATGCCCAGAGCAGTGATAAGCCGTGCCCGTCGATCGAAGCCAGAAGTAGAAAAGGAATTCAGTAAAGTCGTGGACGAAGCCGCAGAGCAAAAGAAAACACGGACTCGAAGACCCAGGAGCTTCGCCAGGCTGCGCCAGGCAGAGATACAGCAGGCAGTCGAAGGGATTTCCGTAGAGGGGGTTGTCCAAAATCTGTCGAACCTGGGCCTGGAGATTTCCAAGGCTCTTGCCGAAATTTCAGGAAAACTTGTTTCCGAGGTGGAACGGTTGACCTCGATCCGCGAGGCTGTCGCCCTGCAAACGAAAGAATTGGAGCGGCTGCACAAGATCGATATTGCGGCCACTGCCATCGACCATCTCGTCCTGGATTACCAATCGCAGAAGCAGACACTAGAGGCGGATATATCTGCTCAACGCGAGGCATGGTCGGCAGAAGAACTGCAGCGGGCCCGCGAGCAAAAAGAATACGAGGAGAATCTTAAAAAGCAGCGCCAACGGGAGGTAGAGGATTACGAATACAAGAAGGCCTTAGAGCGCAAGAAGGCCCAGGATAAATACGAAGAAGAAACGCGCGTGCTCGAGAAGAAGAACAAGGAGAAGCAAGAAGAACTCGAGAAGAGCTGGAAGCAGCGCGAAACGGCTCTCAGAGAAAGAGAGGAGGAAGGGGCCCGCCTCCGCAAGGAAGTCGACGAATTCCCTGCCCGGCTTAAGATGGAAGTCGATGCGGCCGTTAGCAACGCGGTTAAATCAGCGGAGCAGAGGTTTGAGCAAGAAAGAATTCTGCTGAAAAAAGGAGAGCGAATCGGAAAGGCGGCTCGCCGAATTGCAGATTCAGGCGCTGCAAGACCAGCTAGCGCGGCAATCAGCTGAAATCGAGAAACAGCGTGCCCAGGTCGAAGACGCCAAACGTCAGGTTCAGGACATCGCGATTAAGGCGATCGAAGGAGCATCCGGAGCCCAGGCCTTAAGCCATATTGACAAGATCGCGATGGAGCAGGCCAAAACCCGCGCACCTCAAAGCTAAAGTCCGAGAAGCAGCGTCAACCGTTCTTGGTTGATAGGTGTCCTCAGTTTTTCCTTTAGGAACCAGAAAACTAGCCTGCCCCTTCAATTTCCACGGTTCTGGGACCTCGGCCATCGGATGTCAGTACTGTAGCGCCAGCCGAAAAAGCCGCCGATCGTTAGGGAGATAAGCCGCCGCCCCCGGTCGGCTTTTGGCGGAAAATTTAACGTTGACATGTTGAGGTAGCTGGTGGATATTGCAACCGATTTGGATTTGATAGGTGGTGCCGTCAAAGGAGATAAGCCGACCGGCTTTTGTCGTCGCCTAGTGCGGCTCACTTAATAGTTAGGCATCAGCCCGTGACGCGCGTTAAACTTCGGCAAGCAACCCGGTGGTAACTTCAACATGGAGATAGTAATGAAAAGAACGCTGCTAGTCGTAGGGGTTCTATTTCTGGGTGCTTGCGTTCCTCCCGTCGTATCGAACCTAGCGGCAGACTGCGCTGCAAGCGAGTCCCGACATCGTTGTACCGAGCAAGGTGCGGTCCGCGGGGGTAGTCGAAGGCGAGATGTTGGCCTTCAAAGGTATTCCTTACGCTCGACCGCCAGTCGGTGCGCTGCGCTGGCGGCCAACCCAGGCGGCCGAGCCGTGGCAAGGCGTTCGCGACGGCAGTCGTTACGGCTCCATGTGCCACAGATAATCGGCAAGGAGGTCAGGGGCGAGGAAGATTGTCTCTTCATTAACGTATGGCGGCCACGTGAGATGGGTACCGAACCGCTACCAGTCATGGTTTTGGCTGACCGGCGGTGGCAATCATAGTTATATCAAGGGGAAGGAACGGCCAGTTTCGGCGAGTCACCTAGAACGGCGAAAAGCTTCATTCCTCGCGGGGTCGCGCTCGTCAGCTACAATTTGCGGCTCGGTGTTCTCCGGCTTGGCGCATCCTGCACTCGATGCCGAACGGCCCGAGACGATCTCCTGGCAACTACATGCGGCAGTCTCGACCAGATCGCTGCGCTCCGCCGGCTCAAACACGCAATATCGCGACGTTCGGTGGCGACCCGAACAAAATATTCCTATTCGGCACCTCTGCGGGCGGCGGCAGCATGTTGCGCGCTCATTGCACACCGCCGCCGACGCGTGGACTCATACATGGGGTTGCGATGCAAAAGCAGCGTACCGACCGGTTGCGAGATTCAAACAATGGCCGATGCGGAAGAGGTACGGGCCGCAGGTCGCTCAGGCCGTGGGATGTGACACGGCTGATGCTGCCGCCTCGCTTACGCGGCAAGAGGGTTACGGAAGTTGTCTCCGCCGTACCCGGGACGTTCACGGTATTGCCACGGTTGTACGGTCCCAAACATGGATGGTCGCCAGTCTCTCCCCGACCAGCCACTCAAACTAATCATGGCAGGAAAATATCCAGCGATGCCGGTTGATCATCGGAAACACTTCTGAGGAGACGAATCCATGGGCAGAACACTGCGGGCAAAGTAACGGACGACGCAAGCTACGCCGCCGCAATCGAGAAGGTGTGTTGGAGTTTTGGCGCGTGACCGAATCCTCTGCAGAGATATCCGGCAAATTCCTCTATCCAACCCCTCGGGCCGCGTTTGTGCGGGTGACAACCGACGCCGAATTCGCTTGCCAGAGCCGGCGCGTGGCGCGAGACTTTGGCCGAGGCGCAGAAGGAACCGGTTTTACCGGTATATCTTACTTGCCCATTCCCTCGAGAATGATCCGGCGCTGAAGTCGGCGGGAAGCAGCGCATACGATCGTGGAGCATGCGTTTCTTTTTCCCCAAAGAAAGTATGCGCCAACCGATGCCGACACTCTTAATACAGCGACGGATGGTTGGTTACTGGACTCGCATGGCTCGAAGCGGCAACCCCAATGGAGGCGGGGATGCCGAGTGGCTTCAGCCTCTTCACCGACCAACGACGTCTATCTTGAAATCAGCGCAACCACAGCAGCCAAGAAAGGTCCTACGAGTGCCAGTTGCGATTTCTGGGACATCGGTCACGTTCCCTTGGCCGCACGTTTAACCGTGTTGGGCGTTACCGCTGGGCAATACCCACGAGACGGAAATTTAGATGGAGATAACTGTAGGCCGCTTGATTGTGGAAACCGCTCGAGAAGCTTCGTCAAAACATTCCCTTTCGCACTTCCGGCGATGATAGTGACATTGCTCTAACGATTCTGACTTGAGACCGACGCCGAAAGCGCGCGTCCCAGCCTTTGCGTTAGGTGTCATAGGATATGATTAAGACGGTTGGTCTCTATCTATTCGCAATTCTCGCTAATATGGGCAGTCGTTATTTTGCAGTTCAAGTCTCCAAGTCTTCCGTCCACAAAGTGTTGGGATGGATGTTCCTCGTGGTGTTAGGCCCCCTTGTATCTCTTGGGAGAGTGGGTCTTCGAGAAGATATTCTCTACAGAACGTGGTCGCAGGATGTTCTGACAAACGATTTTCGGTGAAGAAGGCATCGTTCGCCTTGATGATTACGGTTCCTTTCTCTTTTGTTTATTTTCTTTATTTCTGCACCTTCTCGAGGGTAAAGGAAACATCGAGGACGACGACACCCAACTCGTCGCTGGAGCCGACGGACTTCTGGTACTCTGTACTCATTTTCTGCAATGACGGCTCAGCGGTATTAGCGTTAGACCTGTAATAGGCAATGGCATCAACTATTTCCCCTGAGGAAGCAAAGAAGCTGGCCGCCGGTCCTCTGGGCCGAGATGTCAAAGTTTCCATTGCGCTTTGCAGCGGCAACCTTTGGCGATCTCCCGTCGCCGCATGCAACTCGCAAGAATCAATAACGGTACGGCCTCCCTTATAGATTCTGGGAATGGGCCTCGCGATCACATGTTCACACGTGATTGCTTCTTCAGAACGAGTGCGACAAGCGGACGGCCAAGTCTTTTTCAGATCGGAATTGCCGGCCTTAACCCGCTGTCACAGCTTATTTCGGAAGACGAAATCTAGATTTAGCCGTTATTAGCTCGAGACGATCAAGCCAAAGAGATACCAAGAAGATGGCGAGAGTGGATCTTCGTTTCCGTCCGGTTTCTGGCCCCCAAAAGCCAGTGGCGAAGCGTGGTGACTTCATCTGCGCTGGGGGTTTTCCGGGCAATGGCGTTCACAGTTGACTCTGATGCGCTGGAGCTTCGGTTCATACGGGATCGGCGCTTCTGGCGTCGCCCACGGTAAGCGACGCTTATTTCGTGTCGCAATGCGAGCGCGAGTACTGTCTGGGTAAGTTGATAATAGAGGGACAGATCACCTCCCGCGGATCTTGGTGGTCTTAGTGGCGCCCGCTTTATTCAGCGAGGCTGGGGATTCGATTTCGTCGGTGTGGATTTACGAATTCTCGTCGAATTATGAACTTCGTACTTTCGACACCCGGGATTCATATGTATTAATGAGCGGTGGAACAACGAGGGCGGCTGGCATCATTGGCGCACATTGGTCTTGCCGCTCGTCCCGGCTGCCGGCGCTTCGGTGGCGAACCTCCCGCCGAGCCAGCCATGCCGCCTAACAAGCCGCATGAGCGGGCCGGCACGAACCGTTGGCAGCGAACTGGAGCCCGCGCCTAAGCCGCTCACCGCCGGCGTTAGGCTTTATTGTGATGTTGAACTTTACTTGAGCGATTGCGGAGTGCCACTATGGAAACTTCAATTCCCTCAACCGACGCGATAGGAACAAGCTTTAGATTTGCGGCGGATGCAGCCTTTGCAATGCTGGCGGGGATGCTGCGATGTCTTCACGCCGCTGCGGGCCGGCTCTAAGTCTGCCGAAGAGAGATCCAAGCGCGATTGGTGTGGGTCCCGCACGACCTCGACTCCTTCTGTACTCATTAGTTGCTGCAAAACTATTGACTGAGCAGAATGGACGTTTCTCGAACACTTCTGAAGCCACTCAATTCCTGGCAAAGGGTCTCAACTTGCATTGGCTGTATAGGCACCCGAACATCTCTGCTCAATGGGTCACTAAACTCAAAACTGCCGAGTCGATTAGGACCGGAGTTCCGCAGACGAAAGTCGATTTTTCCAACTCTCACACAGGACGACGTCGAAGCATTCCTTCGAAGGATAAACGTGCGCGCAGTACAGTCGGCGCGTGGATTGTTAGAGCGGTATGACTTCACAACGATCAAGACCCTGGTGGACGTTGGTAGTGGGTGTGCAGGAATTGCTTTAACAATGACAAAGGCCAATCGGCACCTGCAGGCGACTGCGATTGACCTTCCCAGGGGTAACACGGATTGCTCAGAAGGTCATTGAAGAGGAAGGGATGACCGATCGCGTGTTAAAGTGATTGTGGCGGATGTGCTGGAGCGGACCGTTACCGGGTTTATATGACGTTGCGATTTTGAGAAATCTGCTCAGGTTCTTGCTTTAAGAGATGCGCGTCTTGCATAAACAACATAGGGGCCGCAATAAAACCAGCGGCACGATATACATTATCGGCCAGATTCTCGACGATTCTCGCACCTCGCCTCTAGAGGCTGTCGGATTCAATCTGAATTTCATAAATCTGTTTGACCATGGCGAGTCGTACACCGAGCATGAACACAGAGGTTGGCTCAGTAACGCAGGATTCGTGGACATTGAGCGTGCAAACCTTTTGCTGCCTGACGGGGACGGTGTCATGACCGCCCGAAAGCCGAAGTAGTTAAACGAAGAAGAAAGAGGCATTGCAATTATTGATGTTCTTTCGCTTCCAGACCGACGCGCTATGCGCAGCTGAAAGCGGCGCAAGTCAGGCGTTTATCAAACACGCGCGAACAATTTCAAAGTAAACAAGTATGTCGAACCAAAAAAACAAAGGAGACAAATATGCCAAAGACAAAAAAGTATTGTATTCTGCCATGGGCTCTGGGCCGATGGCTCGTGCTTCAGTAAGCTGATCGTTCCCCTTCAGGCGGAGGGGTATGAATGTATTGCGACGCAGCACGGCCTCAACACAACGGCAGAGGACGTTGCCTTGGCGAAAGCAACGATAGGCCGGGTGAGCAGCCCCGTTATCCTCGTCGGCCACTCCTACGGCGGAAGTGTCATTACCGGCGCCGGAACTGACGATCGTGTTACCGGGCTGGTTTACATCGCCGCGCTCGCACCGGACGCCGATGAAACGTCTCAGACGCAGCAGTCCAAGTTCCCGAAGACCGACGTTTTTCCCACATAGAAGTCGTCGACGGACGTATCTGGCTGCGTCCGGAGGGCACAAAGTATTTCTGCGGCGACCTTTCGGAGCAGGAGCAGAAGCTCGTTTGGGCGACCCAGGGCGCGCCGAAACCCGATCTGTTCGAGGCGAAAGTCGGGGAACTGCCTGGAAGTCGAAGCCGAGCTGGTACATCGTCGCCAAAAAGGATTATACCGTGCATCCGGATCTAGAGCGGGCCCTGGCAAAGCGCATGGGCGCGACCACCTATGAGATCGACAGCAGCCACGTGCCGATGCTTTCCCAGCCAGACTTCGTGCTCGACGTGATCCGCAAGGCCGCAAACGCCTAACCAAGCGCTGGAGCGAACCGCCGCCCGACGCGTGTTTACACTCTAAATGATTAAAGCAATTTCACTCGAAGCCACGCTCGCTCTCGGCGGCGGTCGCTCAGGCTTTTTCTCGTTAGGCTTCGGACTCAGTAGCCAGGAAAACGCTGCCTGCATCAGTCTGGAGCGGCGCTAGCAAAGAGCGGAGGAATGACAATGATACAGACACGACTTCATTTTCGAGTAAGGCTGAGCCAAGCACTCTCCGAGTGTCCAGCTCCAGCAGATGATCTCGGGCCACTGGATCGCGCAGGCGATCGGGATAGGCTGCGGAGCTTGGTATTGCGGATCTTCGCTGACGGCCCTCGGTCCCGAGTGACGATCTGGCAAAAGCGGCGGCTGTCACTCTGGTGCGCTCTACCGGCTGCTGCGAGGGTTGGCGAGCCTGGGGGTTTTTACCGAGGTAGAATCAAAAGCGGTTCGGGCTGACACCGATGGCAGAGGCGCTAAGGGCCGATGCGTCCGCTTCACAACGCAGTAGGGCAATTCAAACCTGTAGCGATGTGCAATGGCGTGCTTGAGGTCAGCTCGGTTACAGCGTCCGAACCGGGCAGCCGTCGTTCGATCAGTCTTCGGGATGGACCAGTGGGAGTATCGCGCGCGGAATCTCGAGGTAAATGCGGGAAATTTAATGCCTCTGAGACTAGCATAGTCACTCAGGTGGGCCAACGCGGTGGCAAAGTGCCTATGACTTCTCCGGGTTCGGCAGTTAATCGACGTGGGCGGCAGCCATGGCGCGCTGCTCATCGCCATCCTGCGGGTCAACCCGGGGCTGCGCGCGGTGCTGTTTTGACCAACCCCGTGGTCAGGTGTGCCGCAAGCCACTGGTGGCAGCCGGCCTGCGGAGCGCTGCGAAATCGTCGGCGGAGACATGTTCGAGGGCGGTTCCTGCTGGCGGCGATGCCTATCTACTCTCGCGAATCATCCATGGTTGGAATGACGACCGCGCTGTGGTTATTCTCGCGAACTGCCGCCGCGTGATGGACCCACAGGGCAAACTCCTTGTGGCCGAAGAAGTCATCCCGGCTGGAGACGTCCCTTCCTACGGCAAGCTGACCGACCTCAACATGCTGGTCTCGGCGGGCGGGCAGGAGCGCACTGAGGCAGAATACCGTGTACTCTAGCGCGAAGCAGGAGTTTGCGCTGACGCGGTCATCCTGAGCCCCGATCTCGCATAAGCCTAATCGAGGGTACGCCCGTCTAGTTTCATCAGTGGGGCAGGGCGGAAGGTGCCGCGGTTGCGATATTACACTTTTGGCCAACTCGTCGCCTTGCCTGTATCTCTCAGAGGAGAGGGGATGAATCTAATTTTCGACATGGTTGCCTAACCCGCCGGTTCGAGCCCGACGCTCGCAAAGCTCGCGCGCCTCACCCGGACCGTTGGGCGCAAGGAACCGTTGACCCTCAGGTGTGTCCTAATAACTTCGACGTGTTAGACTTGCGGCCTGTGGCGTTACAGGATTCAGGTTTGCGGAGTCGGCGAGGAAGAGCATTTCGCCATCAGCTTACCGCCCGACAGCAAGCGATTGTGTTCGATGCTGCAAAAAGTACAACTGCGCTACGAGCCCTTACGAGAGACACGAGCAGAAAGCCGCTGCGCCCCAATCCTGGCTCCCTGGGAATTACGAGTGGGCTCTCTACGGGTGTTCTATGAAGTGGATGCGCTGGAATCAGATCTTTAAACGCTCCTCGCCATCGGGGTCAAAGAGGAATCGGCTTATCGTTGCAGGCAAGGAGATACACATATGAAGGCGCATGAAGCTACCGAAAGAGCTTGAGTCATTCCTTGATGTTGCCGAAACCGCAGAGGAAGAGGACACTCGTCTTCGCCAGGAAGAAACGACCCGTTGCTGCTCTGGTCTCTCTCGAGGAAGGTGGATCGAGGAGTCACTCGGCATTGAGTACAATCCGCGATTTTTGAGAATCATCGAAACCGCGAGAAAAGAAGTTCGGGCGGGGAAGACGATTTCACTGGCGGCACTAGAGAAAAAGTTTGCATGGCAGCGCCTGGCAACAGGGATGGAGCGAACGCGGAAGCCTACGTCGCTCATCCTAGCGTTGAGGCACAAAGGCTGGTCGTGTAAAGAGGAGAACGCCATGAAACGCTCACTCGGCGCGGCTGCAAATTACGGATTCATTTCTTTGCTAGTGGTCGGCATCGAGGCGAAAGCCGCCGAAGTCAAAGTTCTGAGCGCTATCGGGATGCGGACTGTCATGGAAGACCTTCCGGCCCGAAGTTCGAACGCGCGAGCGGACAAAGCTCGTAATCACGTTCGACTCACTGGGCGGGTCCGTAAAGCGTGTCCAGGCTGGCGAAACTCCCGACTGTCGTTGTCGTTCCTCGGCCGGGAATCGACGGCTTCGTGAAGACGGCAGCCAAGCCAGTGCGGACAACGTGACTCGTCATCGCCCGCTCCGGCATCGGCGTGGCGGTTCGCAAGGGCGCCCTGGCCGGATATCCCGTCGCCCGAGGCATTCACAGCCGTATCGTTGCTCGCTGCAAAGTCAATCGCCTATTCAAATCCGGCTGGCGGTGGCGCGAGCGGCGTCCAGTTTTGCCGGACGATCTGCTGCGATCGCTTGGGAATTGCCAACGAGATGAAATCGAAGACGGTGTTCTGAAAACCGCCCGCTGTGGTGGGAGATTTGGTTGCAAAGGGTGAGGCCGATAGCTCGGCGTGCATCAATTTCTGAGAGTCATGCCAGTTGCCGGCATCGAGATCGCTCGGCCTGCTGCCCGGTGACCTTCGGCGACACCATCATCGCCTTCGCGGGCGGCGATCATGGGTGCGACCGAACAGCCCGATGCATCGAAGGCGCTGGTCGAATTTCCTGCAAACGCCGGAGGCGCGCGGCAGTGTTAAGGCGAAAGTGCATTGAGCCCGCCACCCTGTGAATGCGTGACTTGCGCTCTGAGGCGTGCGAGCTTTCAAAGCTTGTCTGCGATGCGGCATTGTGCCGCGCGCAAACGGACAGTGAAGAGCGCGTCGCTGTAGCTAATGGAGCCTAACCATTGGGTTGAGAAAGGCGGCGGACGGCGCCTCTCACCGAGAACGTCGAGGCACGGCATAGATTGCCAAGCCAACCTACCGTGAGCCTCTCGACGCGAATATTCATAGATTGATCAGGGGAAACCATCTTTCCCGCCTCTCGGGTCAAGATTCGCGGCCATGCTTTCCGATCCATCAGCCCATCCTATCCCGCAGTTCGCGGCACAGCGCGTGCGGGGGCGGAAGCAGTTGTCGAGCAGTCTCACCGGCGTCCTGTCAAAGTTATCCGAATAGTCTTCTTCATGCTCACCTTTAGCGAGCGAGGCGTCCTCGACACGGACGCACTTATGCGGCAAGCTGCAGCGGCGCTTGACACCGTCCATCCGCAGACGCGATCGAAGGGATCTACGGTTCTAGATGCTCGGAGCCGATTTGTCGTAAGTGGAGGTCGGTGGAAACCGACGCCGGTTCTCGAGGCAGAAATGCAGCGCCGCGGCCTTGGGAAAGCAGAAATGTCCCGTACTCAAATGAGGGGCCAGGGAACGGGGCCAGGTCTTGCAATCGCACATTGGCGTAAGCGTGGCGAAGCCGCAACCGAAGAAAAAGAATGGCCGCAAAGAACGCAAAAGACGCAAAAAAGTCGGAAGATCTCCCGCGAAGGCGCTAAGGCGCAAAGAGCATTTGGCGTGTCAGACTTGCCTAAATTGATTAACTTCTCTCCTTCTCACACGGCTCATTCCGTTCGTTTGGCTTCGCAAACGTCTGGGCCGCGTTTATTACTTCTTAATTTTTCGGTTGGGTTAAGGAGTGGAGTATGTAATTCGTCGCTGTGACCATAATTGTTCCGTTGGCCCGGTTCATTTGACTCCTAAACCTCCAGACTATAAATTAAAAAAATCCGCTGAGCTTGAGCGATCCGATCTCTCGCCAAGTCGGAGATTCGAACGACAAAAACTTTCGTTAAGGAGGCATTATGGATCACGCGCCCGAATCAAAATTTCAGGAACCGACAGATAATAAAACCAGGGCTGGACTAGGTAAGTTTCTCAGGCCTAACACCCCCTATGACAACTACATGGAGTCACAGGGCATTCCGATCTATCGCGATATCGGCGTGCGCCGCGTGCAAGATTTGCCGCGCAAGCCCTGGAAGCGTATGGGCGGCAGCGGCACGTTCATACAACTTCTCGGCACCGAGGGTCTCTGGGGTTGCTACGTCGTCGAGGTTCCCGGCGCCGGCGCGTTAAATGCCGAAAAACATATGTACGAAGAGCAATTCCTCGTCGTCGATGGCCGCGGCACGACCGAAGTCTGGGTTGACGGCAATCCGAAGAAACTCACGTTTGAATGGCAGAAAGGTTCGATCTTTGCCATCCCGATGAATGCCACGCACCGCATCGTCAACGCGACTTCGAGTCCGGCGCTGCTGCTCGCCGGAACGACGGCCCCAAACGTGATGAACATATTCGGCAGCGAGGATTTTATCTTCAATTGTCCCTATCAGTTCAAAGACCGTTTCGATCCGTCGGACGACTACTACAAGTACAAAGAAGAAGTTACTCCGGACCCGGTCCGCGGTCTGGCGATGCGGCAAAACCAACATCATTCCGGACGTTATGGCTTGCGAACTGCCGATGGATAACCGGCGCTCGCCGGGTTATCGGCGCATCGAACCGCACATGGCTGGGCAGCATTTCTACATGTGGATCGGCCAGCATGAAACCGGCCGCTACTCGAAGGCCCACGCCCATGGCTCGGCTGGCGGTGCTGATCTGCTTGAGCGGCAAAGGCTACACTTACACGTGGCCCTCAAAATTAGGCACGCATCCCTGGGAAAAAGGCACAACGGAAGAAATAAGACGGCAGGATTATGAACCCGTGGGTATGGTCAGCGCAGCGCCAATGAGCGGCAACTGGTTCCATGCCCATTTCGGTGCCAGCAAAGAGCCGCTCCGTCTAACCGCGTGGTTCGGACCAAACGCGCCGGGCCGCGAACGCGGACGCCCCGGTGAAAAAGCGATCGACTACGGCGCCATCGACATGAAAGACGGCGGCACGGCGATCCCCTATAACGAAGAAGACCCGTTCCTGCGCAAAGAATTCGAAGAAACGCTGGCCAATGTCGGCGCGAAGTCGCGCATGGAACCGGAACTCTACAAGAACTCTTACTAAGCCAGCCGTCTCGCGTCTAGAGTCCAGGATCTGTTAGGTAGGGCGACCAGCTCGGTCGCCCCTACAGACCCGAGACTCTGGACGGCAAACCAATTCAACCCTCCAAAGGATTTTCATGGCCACCACACCCAGAGGTTCGTTTTCCAATGCCAACCGCCACATGCAGGAAGAAGAAACGCTTCAGCTCACCAGCGTGGGCGTCGATATTGGCTCATCGACATCGCACTTGGTTTTTCCCGCCTCGAGTTGACCCTCGAAGGTTCCCGCTATCGCGTAACCAAACGCGAGATATTAAACGAATCACAGATCCTGCTGACTCCCTACGTCGACGATACCAGAATCGATGTTGAAGCCCTCGAAGCGTTCATTAACCAACAGTACAAGAACGCGAAGATTCGCCGCGAAGAAGTCGATACCGGAGCGCTGATTCTTACCGGCGTCGCCGTTCGGCGGCGCAACGCGCGCGCCATTGGCGACCTGTTTGCTCAGGAAGCGGGAAAGTTCGTCGCGGTGAGCGCAGGCGATGGTCTCGAAGCGACGATGGCCGCGCATGGCTCGGGAGCCGTGGCGCACTCAGGAAAAATTGGCGGCGTTGTGCTGAACATCGACATCGGCGGCGGCACCAGCAAGTTTGCCATTTGCAACAACGGCAAAGTTCAGGAAGTCTCGGCCATCGACATCGGCGCAAGGCTGCTCGCGTTCGATAAAGATAGCGCCATCGTTCGTATCGAAGAAGCCGCCAGAAAACATGCCGGCTGGGCGGGTTTTTCCGTAGAGCTCGGTCAAAAGATACCGGAAGAGCAAATACGCAAAGATGGTTTCTGGCATGATCGACAAGTTGTTCGCCATGCTGAAGCCGGAATCCATCACCGAAGATATCAAAGGTCTCCTACGCTTGCCGCCGCTGACGTTCCGCGGCGAAATCGATTGCGTGATGTTTTCCGGCGGCGTTTCAGAATTCATTTACAATCGTACCAAGACGAGCTTCGGTGATCTCGGACCATTGTTCGCCAGTGAAGTTCATCACACGCACGGGCGATCTGGGCTTGTTTGTCATGGAACCCGCGGCGCGCATTCGCGCCACCGTGATCGGTGCCTCGCAGTACACGGTTCAAGTTAGTGGCAATACGATCTTCATCACCCCGGAAGACGCGGTTCCCATACGCAACGTCGCCGTCGTTGCTCCCGAGTTTCCGCTGGATAAGGATGATTTCACCAAAGAAGCCGTGCGCGATGCAACTCTTAACGCCCTTCGCAGGCTCGATCTGCTGCATGGACGCCAACCCGTCGCAGTGGCTTTTCACTGGGGAGGTTCCGCGACGTTCTTTCGCTTGCAGCTTTTCTGCAGCGGCGTTGCCGAGGGCCTCAAAGATATCTTTGCCAAAGGTCACCCACTGGTGTTGGTGAATGACGGCGACATCGGCGGCATCATCGGGCTTCATTTTCAAGAAGAGTTGCATCTGCAAAATCCTATCATCTCCGTCGATGGCATCCTCTTAACGATTTCGACTACATCGACATCGGGGCGCTGATCCCGTCATCGGGCGCAGTTCCGGTTGTCATAAAATCGCTGATCTTCCCCGCCTCACCGCAGCAATAAGCACAAGGCCGGGAGGGTTTCTCTCCCGGCCTTTCCTGAATCAATTTTGAACGGCTTGAACCTAAGAGATTTTAGAGCCTAAAAAATCTCTTCGCATTCTCCCCCAGCACCGCCGCTTTCTCCGCATGCGTCATATTTTCCGCCATAGTCAAAACCCTCCAAGCTTTTTGCTTTGATAACCTATTTTTTCCTATCACAAAGGCGCTGGATGAAAAAGAGGCAAGTGCGAGTGCTCCAACTTAAGTCAATACATGACACTTGAAGGAGAAAAATGGCTTAGAATTGCAAAAGCCCTCCGAAGCAAGAAAACCTGACGGGCGATCCGACAGCCGTGTCAACATTGGAGTTCACCTTGACTTTTACCGGTGATCGAACTAAAAACATCGAGTCCTAAGGATAGGCCTATGGCAAAATATCGTGCGCGTAACTGCCCCAAGTGTAATTATTACTTGGGCTTCTCGATCACCAAGTCGCCGGTCAAGAGTAGAGAAATTTCCGTCACGAGCTTCTGTCTCAACTGTAGCTACAAGCTCCCTATAAACAAGATTATCCGCGGCATCCGGCGCACAACTTTGCCCCTCCGCCGCGCTGCGCTCAGATTGGCGTCCGTCACGAACCTCGAGCAAACAACCAACTCTGACGCTCAGTATCAAATCGACGATGCGGAAAAGCCATTTTCTTTATTGGATTATCCTCGCCACTTGAGAGTCATCGGACAAGATCTAGAAACCCTTCGTCTCAAAACATTCAACCTCGAATGCACGGGGATGCTCTACCTCGTTTGGTCTCCGTCCGCCAAAACTGACACGGAGGAGCATCCTCTTTCAGGTCTTAGCAAGAATCGTTTGCAGAAGTTATGGACGAACAAATCTCAACCTCGATCCCACGGACATGAAGAACGCTTCACTCTCCCTTCGTCCCTGCCGACGAAACGCTATAGGTATTTCTTCTGTGATATCGAGCGCATGGAATATGAAAGCAAGAGTCGCCGCCGGAAAAGCACCATCACGGACGGGCACAGCCTCTCCCAGCTGCTGCGAACCGTCGGAGCCGTGGTTGGGCAGAGACGCGAACGACTTCTCGGCATCTCCTGGCAGGATTTTTCGATAAGCGTTGTCGTCGAAACGACGCAGGGTCAGCGGCAGATCGATGTGTTTCGACCCGACAACCTATACGATCTTTGGGTGAGAATGTATCTGCGGCGCGACAATCGCGCCCTTTCGGACTTTCCTCGTTAGATGTGCGCTGATTCCAGCGCGGGACGCTTCACATAGAAGAAGTTGAGAAGACCTTCGGCGATTCACCTTTGATCGAAAACGACAACTGCTCCTGCGCACGGGACGAACTTTGCGCCTGACAAGGAATCCGAAGCGCGAAGGTTGAGCCCAGACCAAGTTTACTCTCCACGTGAATGGTACCACCCAGCACGTTCGCGTATTTTTGCAATGTAGAGCCCCAAGCCCACGCCGCCGTAGCCCCTTGTATCCGAGCTATCCATCTGGCGGAACCTTTCAAAAATACTCGGCAATAATTCCTTGGGTATTCCAATACCAGTATCGGTTACCTTAAATTCCATGACTTTCTTACTCGCAAGGAATCGTGCCGAGATGGTTACGCTACTCTGGTCGGTGAATTTGATCGCGTTGTTGATCAGATTCTCAAGGATATGCCTCAATTTTCCTCGGTCTGCCGAGAGAATCGGGAGATCGGTGCGAAGCTCCCAAACCAGCCTGACGTCTTTGCCAGGGGATAATCGTAGAAGGCTCGCAATTCGGAGAGGAATTCCCAGAAATTGACCTGATGAAATTCGGCCTGAAGCATCTCCGCTTCGATACTGTTCACCTGCAAAACGCTATTGATGAGGTTGTGCAATTCTTTAGATTGTCTCGATACCGTTTGCAGAGCCTTTTCCTGAATGGGAGTGATCTCTCCGAGCATTCCCTCAGTCAGCATACTGCTGTAACCTGAGATCACGTTTAAAGGAGTTTTCAGTTCATGCGAGACGACGCCGAGGAACTCATCTTTGACCTGATTTGCTTGTCGCAATTCGTTTGCCTGGTGCTGGATCTCGCTAAAAAGCTGAGAGTGATGAAGGGCCATGGCAACCCGCCCGGTTAGCGTTGAAAGAAAACCTATCTCTTCCTCGCCGAAATGATGCTCTTCTCGCGTCAAAAAGATCAAACTGCCCAGGAATGTGCCGTTGGCGACCATGGGTAATCCAACAAAAGAAACCAGCCCTTCGCGGCGCAACATTTCACAATCTTTGATCCGAGGATCTGTAAACACGTTGCCAACCTGCACCGGAGATCGAGCTTCAAGGATTTCATCGACCAAGCCAAGCGAGTTCAATGACGTTTCGAACTCTATTGTCGAAATTCCTTTGGATGCCACAGTTTCGAGAAGCCCTGTCTCTTCGTGGCGCAATCGTATCATGGCGGCTGCATAGGGTAGATAAGTGAACGTTTTTCCCAGGAAGACGTCGAGAATTCTTTTCGAATCGATGGTTGAAGTCACCGCGAGATTGACCTCGTGGAGAACCTCAAGCCGCTCACGTTGCCGCTTGATCTCTTCCGCTGCTTTCTGCTGCTGTCTCGCCTGCTCCTCTTTCTCCTTCGCCTGCCGTTTTATGCGTTCGACTTGCGCGAAGTAGCCATAGAACATCGAGATGACCAAGGGAAAGAGTAGACGCAGATAAACGCTTGAATCGTGGGTCGTCGTTGAATTGAAAACCACATAAGCATAGAGGATCGGAGCCAAGAGGGTCACTAGGAACAGCCCTCGGGAATCGTTACAAATAAAGTTCAGTACGAGCGTAAAAAACAAGCGACATAAAGATCCGCTGGTTGCGCCACCGCTGATCGTCAGAGAAATAGCTAGAAATACAGCGTCAAAAAACAACAGCGGACCATAAAAATAAGGGGAATCAAAAACTCGTCTGCTACAAAGTAAAGCGTGGCATTCGTAAGCAAATAGAAGATGAGGATGGCATTCGTATGAGCCGGCGTTAGCCAGCTGTTTGGAGCGTAAAGAAGCAAAGTAGGAACAAAGGATAACAAGAGGCCAGCGAAGTTGGATGACGGTCCGCTTTTTCGCTGCTTCGAATAATCTATCGAGACTGCGGGGTGACGCGGATGCAGAAGGCTCGATGGTCTGCACAACGCCCATGTTTGTGTGCCCGTTCAACCTGACCGAAGTTTCAGCTTACCTGAGCGACGCACGTTACATGCCAATGTCCCAGGGTGGAAAGAATACTCCCCCAAAGAGACAATATTGCGAATAGTTCTAACCGGTTAACTAAGCTATACAGCGCGGTTAATCACTGGGCCTAATTTAGTCGGGGTTGAACAATTGCTGCCATTTGAGGACAAATTTGTTTCTGGATGGAGTAATCGGATGGTTCGAAGAACCAATGGACTCAAACTGAGAAGTCTTCGGCTGTTATGGGAAAATGTAACTGCTATTTCCGCGCTACGCTGAGCCGCTGTTGAGCTAGCCGGGCGGCGCGTAGAATATCCGCGTAACCAGCACAACGGCAGAGATTTCCGGAGAGGTATTCGCGAATCTCTTCATCCGACGGATTTGGGATCTCGTCGAGGAGAGCCTTCACCGAGAGAACAAACCCGGGTGTGCAATAGGCGCATTGCAAGGCCGCGCTGACTCACAAAGGCTTCTTGAATACAATGCAGCGATTGGCCATCGCTCAGACCTTCAAGGGTCGTGATGTGACGGCCGGCGACGCGAACCGCAAGCACGAAGCAAGAACTGACGGGGCGACCGTCGAGCAAGACGGTGCAGGTTCCGCACGCTCCAACACCGCAGCCCTCCGCACGCTCCAGAGTTTGAATCGGTCCCGTAGGACTTCGAGCAACGTGTCAGCGTCCTCGACCGTAATCGTCTCCTCTCGCCCGTTGATTTCCAGGGTAATTTCGCGCTTCATTCGGATTAATCCTTCGGCAGCGCTTCGCCTTTTTCTCCGCAAGCGCGCGCAAAACTTTTTCCGGTGTGATGGGCAAGGCCGCGGATACGAACACCGGTGGCTTCCTGTATCGCGTTCGCAATCGCAGGAGCCACGGTCAAGGCGCCGGTCTCTCCCGCTCCTTTTGCCCCGAATGGCCCAGTCTCGTGCGGCACCTCGACGACGACGGGCCGAAAAGACTCTGGCATGTCCTTAATGGAAGCGACCTGATAGTCGAGCAGCGAACCGTTCACCAATTGTCCCTGCTCAAAAATCATTTCTTCGAAAAGGGTCAATCCCAGATGCATAATCGCGGCCCCAAGGAGCTGTTGTTCGCAGTGTCGTGGATTGATCGCCGTTCCTGTATCGCCCACGCTAAAGAGTTGCAGGACTTTAAGCTGTCCGGTCTCTGTATCAACCTCTACTTCGGCTGCTGTAGCCGAAGGGAACCAGTACTCCGTGCACTTTTCGGACTGGCCTGTTTCTGGGTCCATGTGGCCCGCCGTGGGTTGGCAAACAGCTTCTGCAGCAAGGGTGGTGCCGAGACTACCGAATTTGGCCAAGAAAATTTCGCTGATCGTCATCCCGCGCTCTGCCATACCCCGCACGAAGATGCGTCCGCCACCGGCGACCAAATCATCCGGATGAGCCTCCAGCTTCGCTGCCACGACCTCAAACAACTCTGCTTTGATCTTTACCGCGGCCATACGCACGGCGTTTCCCATGTGGTAAGTTGAACGGCTCCCAGCAGTGATCGTGTCGTAGGGAGTCACGTCCGTATCCGGCTGAACGATATGGACCTGATCGAACGCGATTCCCAATTCTTCAGCGACAATCTGTCCCATTGTCGTTTCCGATCCCTGTCCCATCTCCACCGTGCTACTCAGCACATTCGCGGTGCCATCGGCGTTCATGATGACACATGGCGCCGGAAATAGACTGGCGTCAGCACCGCCTTCACCCCCACCGCAATGCCTTTGCCGCGAAGCTTCGTTCCAGTTTGGACCGGTCGGGGTTTTGACCATTCAATGGCTCGCGCCGCCTGTCGGATCGCCTCTTTAATCCCGAAAGATCGCACCAGTGTTCCGGTAGCAAAGGGCTCACCCTCTTCTAAAGCAGGTTTCAGACGAAACTGCACCGGATCTTCGCCGATGGCCCGAGCTGATGATGTCCGTCTGCGAGTCATAGGCCCCAAATCACCTGTGGAACGCCGAAGCCGCGAAAGGCGCCAGCCGGCACGTGATTGGTATAAACACAGTAGGAATCGATCCAGACGTTGGGAATACGATATGGGCCCGCTGCGGTGTAACCCGACTTGTGTCCGATGCGCGGACCTATTTCCGCGTAGGCGCCCGTGTCCCAAAACACTTCGCATTTGCGCGCGGTGACGGAACCGTTTTTGATCGCGGTTTTGATCTTGGTAATCACCTTGTGTTTGGTGATGGTCAAAAATTTCTTCTTCACGGGTCAAGCGCATAACGAACCGGCTTTTTCGTGATCAAGGCGAGTGCTGTCACCAGCGGTTCCAGCTTTGCATAGAGCTTAGCACCGTAACCGCCGCCGATATACGGGACGCGCACGCGGATATGATGCATCGGTATGCTAAACGTGTTGGAAAGCTCCGTACGCACATAGGAAGGCGATTGGCTGGCGGTCCATACGTTGAGGCGCTCCTGCTCATCGAGATAGACCAAGGTTACATGCGGTTCCATCGGCATGTGCTGCGCCGGCGGAGAACTGAAAGTATCTTCGAAGACTCGGTCCGCCTCGGCAAAGGCTTTATCCACGTCGCCGGTGCGCAGTTTGAAGTGGTAGCAGATATTGGATTGCTGCCCAGCCTTGACGTGGGCCAGATCAGCGAATGCCTTGGCAGGTCTGTGCTTGTCGTGAACCAGCGGCGAATCCCGCTTGACCGCCTCAAGTACATCGAAAACTGCCGGCAGCGGCTCGTAATCGATCTCAATAAGCTGTAACGCGTCTTCCGCCGTCCGCTTATCCACCGCCGCCACCGCCACCACCGGATCACCCACGTAGCAGACCTTATCGACGGCGAGGATCGGCTGATCGCGAAAAGCTGGACCGTAATATGGGTCGACTCCAGGCATCTTTGCGATCTCCGCTCCGGTCAGCACCGCCGCGACACCGTCGAGCCCCTCGGCTCTGGACTTTTCAATGCGGGTGATTCGCGCGTGAGGATAGGGGCTACGCAAGACCGCGACGTGGAGCATGCCCGGCATCTCGATATTACCGACATGCAGCGCCCTCCCTGTTACTTTGGGGTTGGCGTCTTTTCGGTAAACTGACTGCCCTACGACTGCCAAGTTCGCCATCACATTACGCTTGACTTTCCAGCTGAGCAATCGCTCTTTTTACAAAGACGCGAGCCATACGCCGTTTATACCACTCCGATCCACGCAGATCGGAGAACGGCGCGATCTGCTCATCGACAACGCTCAATATCCGGTCGAGTAACGAATCATCGAGCGAGCAATCTCGAACGAACTCCAGTCCATCAACGAGATACCGGCGTTGCCGCCAAACCACTGAACGCTAGTCGCAGTTCCTCGACGCGACCATCTTCCCTTAGAGACAAGCGCGGCCACGCCGAGAGCAAGGCCAAGTCGTTGGCGGACAATGCGCTGTGACGCAAGATAAACGGCTTTGCTCCTCCGGCGGCATGTAAGGGACTTTGACATCCACAAGAATTTCTCCCGGCTCTAATGCAGGTCTCATACATTCCCTTGAAAAAATCCTTCAATGGGATCACCCGCGTACCGCCCGGCCCGAACAGCGGTCACTTCACTCTTCAGGAGCAGTAGCGCCGGGGGTGGATCGAGGCGATAATCGGCATGGGCCAGATTGCCCCCACAGACGCGGTTTCCCTTACCCGCACGTTGCCAATCCTGCTGAAAGCTTCGGCGACAACCGGAAAATAGTTCCGCGACAAGGTGCGAAAGCTCGACGGTCCTATGCGTGACCAGCGCACCGATGCGGGTGCCGTCCGCTTCCCGCGTGATTTGATTGAGTCCGGGTATCGATTGAAGATCTACGAGGTAGGGATAATGCACCGCCCGCTGCTTCATCAAAATCACCAAGGTGGTTCCACCTGCGATGGGCCGTGCCTCATCACGGTGCTTCAACAGGGAGCTCGCTTGCTTCAACAAGCGATCGCGGTTCTGCAAAAGATCGAAAGATCGAATCGTCATGATGGCTTTTACCGCAACTAATCCTCTTGTCCTGCAGAAGTCAAGTTTACACGAGGTTCCTAGTTGGGCATCTCAGGTTTCGGGTTCAACCTCGATCCTTCGATAAAGTCAAATTGACTCTGAGCAAGCCAAGCGGCTCGAGACTCAAAACTCGGGAACCGAAATTGCGCATCGCCCGCACTGTTGACGGAACCCTTCAACTTTGAAAAGAATCAGGCATCAAGGAGGATGCCCTATGTTTACCAAAATCCGACACGTCGCGATTCATACCGACAACCATTTCCGCATGGCGAACTTCTATAAGACACTTTTCGGCATGAAGAAGATTACCGCCGGAATGACGAGATGAGAATGGCAACTACGATAAGGAACGGGGCCATTTGAGCGACGGTGTGATTGGCCTGGCATTATTGCAGCGCCAACCTGCGCTTCCCGCCGGTCTCGATCACTTCGGCCTTGAAGTCGAAGACGTTCAAGCCGTCCGGGATCGGCTGAAGCAGCTTTATCCGGACATTTTTGTGATCCAGAGCCAAAGTCACGTCCCCTTTGCCGGTCTCCAGAACCCACGATCCGGATAACAACCAGTTCGACCTCTCCCCAAAAGGTATGGCCAACGTGCGCGAAGGCTACCTCCAAGAAGGCTGGGAGCAGCCGCGCTATATTAACCACATCGCTATTCGCAGCACGCGTCCCGCGCACCTCGCTGAGTATTACCAGAAGGTTTTCGAACTCCAGCCCATCGAAGGCATGTCGGGGGACAACAGCTATTACGTCACCGACGGCAAGGTCACTATTGCTCTCCGTCCATGGGACATGGTCAAATACCGCGGCCTCATGGCGGGGCTCGACCATTTCGGTTTCAAAGTCGAGAATCTCGAAGCCGCCAAAAGGATGTCGAGAATCTTCCCAATACCGTCCCCGGTTCCGCCGCGCGAAAGATAGCTATCGGCCGCGACGGTGAGACACGCCAGAAAAATCTCGAAGCGTGTAAGCTCTGTCGTTACCCCTTAGCCGATCCGGACGGGTGCTGCTCGATCTGACAGATTGAAGGCAACGACAGAGAGAAGCCGAGTTCGAAATTACAGCCCCTAATCAAAGGGAGAAACCATGGAATTTGCAAATATCAACGACACCATGCGCACGGCCAAGAGAGGAAAATAAGCGATTTGTCCCGCTCTTCGGCGCGAGACAGTTTTCGTTCTTGGATACTTTATTTTCTCCCTGGTGACCACACCGATATGCACTATCACTTGTCCCCCGAGACCTTTCTGGTGCTCCAAGGCCAAGCCTCCGTTAAAGGACTCAAGGGCGACGAGCGCATCATCGAAAAAAATGAGATCGTTTTTTTCGGCGCGAAAGACTACTACCAGATCACCAACGTCGGAACGGAGCCTTTGGTGCTGGTCGGCAATCGTTCCGAAGCCTTCGGCGGCGCCCATGTGACAGCAAAGGACGATGATGAATAAGTCTGCCGCTGCCCAGGTTCCTAATGGGACAATACGCAGATATGACCTCGGGCTAACTTTGAACTTAGTTTGGCAGATACAGTGGTCCATCGAGAATGAAGCGCCGCTGAATGGCAGTCGCCGTCAAAGAAATTATTGAGACCTACAATCCCGACGCGCCTCTCGCTGAAGCATCAACGCCTCCGTCCTCGTGGTACGTTGATCCTCGCATCCTAGATCTAGAACTTCGCACTGTTTTCGCGGGCTCGTGGCAGGTAGTCGGGCGCGCCGAGCAGGTTCGCGAGCCAGGCCAATACATTACTTGCAAACTGGCCAGGGAGCCAATTCTCGTCGTCAGAGGTAACGACGGCGTTTTGCGCGGATTCTTCAATGTCTGCCGTCACCACGCTGCTACGGTGATGACGAAGCCTGAAGGAAAAACTCAAACCTTTCGTTGTCCATACCATGGCTGGACGTACAATTTGGACGGTGCTCTCATTGTAACACCGGAGTTTGCTGGGGTTCGCAACTTCGACCGCTCCGCGAACGGACTGATACCCGTTCAGACTGCGATATGGCAAGGCCTAGTATTTGTAAAGCTTTCGCCTGAAGGTCCATCCCTCGAGGGCTTTTTGGGTGTCGATCTCACTCAACAGATTCGCCAATTGAGCCTTGAAAAACTCCGCTGGACGGAGCGACGGACTTACATGTTGAACTGCAACTGGAAGGTCTTTGTCGATAACTACCTCGACGGCGGTTATCACGTACCACATATTCACGGCGGGCTGAACAGCGTTCTCGATCCTAGCACAAGTACACGATCGAAACCGGCGAGCGCTTTTGTCTCCAGTCGAGCCCGATCTCGACCGTAAAACCCGACGAGCAAACAGCCGCAGTCCGCAAGGGCGACCGTGCTTTCTATTACTGGATCTATCCTAACCTCATGATCAACTCGTACGAGGGTGTGATGGACACCAACCTCATTTGCCCGCGAGGAGTTGACCGGACAGAAGTCATCTTCGACTTTTACTTTGCGGATACTTCGAAGACATCGCGGGAGCGCAACCTCGCGAGCATCGCTGTAAGTGAGCGGATTCAGGCTGAGGACGTAGCGATCTGTGAATCCGTCCAGCGCGGCCTCGCCTCCCGCGCCTATACGGCCGGGCGCCTGTCGGTTCGCCGTGAAGCTGGAGAACACCTGTTTCACAAACTACTCTATGCTGATTTGAAAAGCGGACTCTTGAACGAGGGTTCTTACCCACCGTACTGATCTTATTGGAGTAAACTTTTCTCATGGGGTTCCGAGCTTCCTGACTTTTGCTAAGCGGTACAAATCAGCGTAGAATTCTCGTCGATTGTGCTGAGAAGAGATTTACAATGCGATCCAAACTTTACATTGATGGTCAGGCCGGCACGACAGCGCTTCGAATTCGCGACTGGCTGGCGGGCCGGGATGATATTGAAGTCGTCGTCCTCCCTGAAGCGCTGCGCAAGGAATCGACGGCTCGCCGCCAGGCACCGCAAAAGCGCAGACATTGTGCTCCTTTGTCTACCCGACGATGCGGCAAAGGAGGCCGCGGCTTGGCTTGCCGACTCTCCGGTGCGGATCCTCGATGCCAGTACCGCGCACCGGGTGACTGACGGCTGGGTATACGGGCTGCCGGAATTGGTTGCTGGGCAGCGAGAGCGCATTGCACAAGCCAAACGTGTGGCGAATCCTGGCTGCTATGCCTCTGCCGTGATTTTGCTCGTACGCCCTCTCGTCGATGCCGGGCTTATAGCTCCCGATACGTGTTTTTCAATCCATGCGCTGTCCGGATACTCGGAGGAGGCCGCTCAATGATCGAGCGTTGGGAAGATCCGACGCGCCGGTTGCTGGAGCTGCAGCACGAGGCGCCTTACAGCATAGGCAAGCTGCACAAGCATATTCCGGAGATTATGCGCTACGGCGGATTGAATACCGAGCCCCAGTTTCTGCCTGCGGTCGGGCCTTTTCGATGCGGCATGCGGGTGCAAGTCACTCTGCCGTCCAAAGCCTTATCCAAGTCAGGCACAGGAAAAGCAATGTGGAAACCCTGGCGTCGCGATACGAGAATGAACCGTTCGTGGAGGTCGAACCACTGACCGATCCAAGCGAAGCCGATGAGTTCACATTCGATCCCCAAGCACACAACGATACCAATCGTATTTCACTTCGTGTTCTTCCCCACGCATCCGGCCACGTGCTGCTCATGGCACGGCTCGACAACCTCGGCAAAGGCGCGGCCGGCGTGGCCATTCAATGTCTGAACTTGATGCTTGGCGTCCCTGAAAGAACAGGGCTACCCACGTAAAGCCGAGTCAAAATTCCTGTGCAAACGTTTACGTGTAGAATTCGACCGGCGCTTTTCGAGGCGCGAGCGTTGGGAACGATGCGCAACGGTCTAGGCACGAGCGGGAGCAAACGCCGGATTCCTTTGGCGAATGAGCCGAAAATGTCTTCTCTTTACGTTTGTTCCAGCCGAGTCCATAGGCCTTACGCAACCGTTCCGGCAGCAATCCCGCGGTAATCAGACGGAACAAAGGGCCGCGCCGGTTTCAAAACCCACGGGCTGAGGACAGAGAATTTCTTCGGCGAGCGTGCGAGCGGTGGGTCCAACGGCGATCTCACTCCCCTGAGCATTTGATCCATGTAGCTATCGAAGTCTACCAGCGACGACGGAACGAGTCATTTCGGGGATCTCAAACAAGCAGGCGAGCTTTTAGAGTCATCGTAATACTTCGACTTTTCATTCGCCGCCAACGGCTTGACGAAAATGTCATAAGCCACCATCGCTGAATCGATCAGCGTGGCGTGCACCCACAGCAACAGCTCGACATCCAGAGCGTCATACCGAGTTCCGAGAGGCAATGACTCTGCCGGCGAAGCGATTCCATGAATCCTTCGGTGGACACTTTTCACCTGTTCCAGCGAAGCGCGAGCCGCCGACGCCTCGTCGAAACCGATCGACCACATCGCGCTCATCGTCCTGTACAGGCGACCAAGAGGGTCGGCTTTGAAATGGCTGTGCTCGGCAACGCCGGCGGCGACCTTTGGATGGGCCAGTTGCATGAGCAGCGCGCGCCCGCCCGCGAGGAGCAAAACCATTTCTCGGTCTACCTGCCAGATCATCGTGTCGGGCGAGAAAATCGCTCGTCGCCAGAGTAATTGTTTCCTTGTGCATCATCTATGCCTAATCGACACAACATATTCAACTGAAGAAATCGTACCGCATTATAGCGGCTCAGCAAGTAGCGAGGAGTCCATCAGGATGAAAGCGAATCTTGTCAATCACAGGTAAGTATAGCGCTATTCACACTGAGCAGTTGGTTCGCAGCCCGTATTTGACAGGTCGTTCAGAAAGCGAGTAAGTCTCTATGTCAAAATTAGAGATACAGAGGATTAGTATGGCTAGCGCTTCTTTAGTGACAACGGTCATTCTTATTCGACATGGGGAAAGGAATGCCCAACCCCGACTAATCCAGATCCTCACTTAAACACCGCCGGAAAAGCGCGGGCAAAAAGCTTAATCCATGTAGTCGGTCAATCCGGTATTAAAGCTATCTACAGGTCTCACTTTCGCTCGCGCGAAGGAGACAGCGCAACCCTTAGCTACCCATCTCGGGCTCTCAGCCATTGAGATGGATGAAGCATTGCAAGTAAAGAATGACATCCTATCGAACCACGCGGGGCAAACGGTACTGGTTATCGGTCATAGCGATACTGTCCCTGATATAATCAACCGACTTGGCGCGGGAAGCCTCCCGCTCATTGACGACAGCGAATTCGACAATCTGTTTGTTGTAAAAGTCTTTGGTCCGGGTCGCGCAAGTATGACCCGACTAAAATATGGCAATCAGAGTTGAGGCAGCTGGCATCGCGTCGCATAGCTGATCGTCTGAATCCTCACGTCTAGCGCGACTGCGCTCCGTCACTTGGTTTTCTTCTTCGCCTCTTGAGACTTTAATTCTTCATCGATCATCTTTTGAAAACACTGTAGGGCTGGGCTCCAACCAAAGGACGCTGACTAACGATGAAGAGCGGCGTCCCTCGCCCGCCTAGATTAGCAGCAGCCTCGGTCTCACGTTCGACCTTCTCTCTATACTTGCCGGTTCCGAGACAGGTCCCGAAGATTCCGACGTTCAAGCCGATATCACTCGCGTATTGTTTAAGCTTGGCTTCGGTGAAGGCTAACCCACCCTGATTTTTAAATAGCTGGTCGTGATACTCCCAGAATTTCCCCTGCTCCGCGGCGCACTCCGACGCTAGGGCAGCTTGCTCGGAATGTTTTCCTAGAATAGCGAAGTGCCGATAGCTAAAACGCGCCTTGCCGGTATTGATGTAAGCCTCTTTGAGCTTTGGTAAAGTCTCTGCCCAAAACCTCTTACAGAAGCTGCATTGAAAATCAGAGAACTCGATAATGGTGACAGGCGCGCTGGGCGATCCTAAAGATGGTCCCGACCCCACCGAAACTTCGTTTGCGTATTTGCTCTGAGAGGCTGCCGAAAACGGACTGAGCAGTAGATAAAAAAGCCACCCTGCCCCGATTATCGCCAATGGCATGAATATAGGTTTGAACATACCTCCTAATTACTACCACGTGCTCGCTCTAAACAGAATGCTAGACAGTCCTGCATCAGTTGAAAAGGCGGGTTTGAAACCCGCTCTGAAACGCCAGACTAGACCTGCTCCTGAACCCCGAACCGTTTTCCCACAGTCTGGCCGACGGAGACCAGCACGATCAGGATTACAAACATGAGCACGCCGAAGGCACTCAGCTGTGGAAACGAGCCGTTGGACCAGAGATCGAAAATGATCACGGCAGCGGTGCGATTTCTGGACCGAGCCAGCATTAGGGCAATAGTAAGCTCTCGATAAGCGTGAACCATTACCCAAAACCATCCGGCCATGAGACCGGGGCGAAGCAAAGGAAGGTAAATGCGATAGAGATTTTTCCACCACGTCCCTCCCGCCACGGCGGCGGCTTCTTCCAGCTCGGTATGGATTTGCACCATCGATGTCGAGACAAAACGCAGCGCATAGGGCATGTATCGCGTAAGGTAGGCCAGACCGATGATGCTGAGGCTGCCGATAACCGGCAACGGCACGAGGAGATAAAACCATAGAAAGGCGGTGCCCAGGACTACGCTTGGCAAAGCAATCGGCGCGAAGCCGAGAAAGTCGAGAATTTTGCGGCCGCGAACACGGCTCTTGTTGACAAAATAGCTGATGGCAGCGACCAACAGCATCACCACCGAAGCTGATCCGACGCCGAGCAGTGTGCTGTTCCACAGCGGCCTCACGGAATAGTTCCAATCCGCCAGCAGGTTTCGATAATTAACCAAGGTCACGTCACGCAATGCTTCGAGAGTTGGCGGCTGAAAGCGAGGCATCAGCGAAGCGTACAACATCATAATAAAAGGCAGGCCGGTGATGAGAAAAACCAAAAGCAGACTCAGCCCGCAGGTCAGATAGCGCCAGGCGCCGAGATCGATGCGACGCGGTTTGAAGTCTTTGCCGGTGATGGTTTGGTAGCGCTCGGTATGACGCACCAATCTGAAATAGACAAAGAGTAAGGCCATCGATAAAACCAAAAGCATCATCGAATACGTGCTCGCCAGGCCCCAATCGGTCGGCGTGCGCGCTGTGTTAAAATAGACCTCCGTCGTGTACACCGGGACGCGTGCCCGGCCGCCCAGCAATAGCGGAACCTCAAAGCTCTCCACCGTTTGAATGAATAACAGCAGTGCCGAGGCTGCCGTGGCCGGCAGAATGAGCGGCAACGAAACGCGGTAAAACGTCGACCACGCTCCGGCTCCGGCAATGGCTGATGCTTCCTCCAGTCGTGGATCGGTGGATTGGAAGGCCGCCGACATAAGCAGGTAGGCCAATGGAGCCATTTCGAGAGATTGCACCCACACCATGCCCCAGAAGGAGTAAATGTTAAGGAACCGTCGCACTCCGGTGGTCTCGGATATAAAATAATTCAGAATCCCTATGCTGGGGCTGGCCAGTAGGATCCAGGAAATGGTGATGATGACTCCCGGGATGATGATCCGCCCGAGCGTGATCATGCCGATCAACTGCGCCAACGGCGTGTTCGTGCGAACGACGGTCCAAGCGAGGAAGGTTCCGAGCACGAACGAGAACAGCGTCGATACCGACGCGAAGTAAAACGTGTTGAGGCTCGCCTCCCAAAACTCTCTGATCGCGAAGGCGCGGAAATAATTGGCGGTCGTAAAGCTCAGCTCGAGGAATTCAGGATCCCGGGATGGGCGACTTTCAGGCTTGTCCAGATGATCAACAGGAACGGCAGCAAGACCTGATAGATAAGAACGACGACCAGACATACAAAAACGACACCGCTGCCGCTTAGGAGCAATCGGTCACTGGCTCCAAATCGGAGCGAGCGGATTGGCATAGCTGGAAATCGCCGGAGCGCTATTTTTGCCGGCCGATGTATTGATTCCAGGCCTCGTGGAGTCGGTTGGTAATATCCTCGCTCACGATATTATAGGTTACCAGTTTGATATTGTCCGGAAGATACGGATGCTTGATGGCGAGCGGCCCCGCAGCACATCGCTGGTCAGCTTTTGCGCCTCATCCGAAAGCGCCCAGTCCGCCATTAAGGCCGCCGCGTGGGGATTCTGTGTATTCCTGCTGATCACCATCGATCCCGCAAAAGCGAGGATCGGGGCCGTATAGACAATTGCGTAGGGCGCCTTGGGATTTTTTTCATCGCCTCGATCCCCGCGTAAAGGTAGTTATCGCCCTGAACCGCGTGGTCCCCTGTCAACATAAGCTCCATCCGCTGCGTGTGCCCCGTTTGGATGATCGGTTGATTCTCGCCGATGCATTTTAGCCACTGCTTGGTCTTCTCCTCGCCCATCATCGTGTAGAGCCCGGCCAGGAAGCGTGTTTCCGCCGGGTCGAAAGATATCTGCCCCTTGAACGCCGGTTTACACAGATCGAACCATTCTTTGGGCGCCTGAGCGGCACTGACCAAATTGGTATTGTAGGAGATCCCGTGCTCGCTCCAATACCACGCCGTCCAGCGATTCTCCTTATCTATAAATCCGCTGTACTGTTTCAGAATCTTACCGGTCGCAGGGGTTGGATACCGAGCGACCAAATTCTGCTTCAGAACCACGGCGAGATCTGGGACAGCCAGGCTGAGAATGTCTGTCAGATGGCGTCCCGTCCGCTCTTCTGCGATAAAGCGTTCCGCTGCGTCCTGAGAACCTAGGTCGCTCATCTCAAACTTTATGTACGCATATCGTTTTTCAAAGGCGCTGCCGAAATCGCGGGCGATCTTGCCGCGCCAGGTATGGACGAAAGTGAGCTTACCTTCTTTGCGCGCGCCATCTTCCAATCTCTTGGTCCGCTGATCGGGCTTGAGCTTCGCCAATTCTGCGTAGAGCTGCTCAGCCGCAGTCTGAGCCGCAGCGGCGTAAACAGTTTCTGCGTGGCTTGCCAAAAGCAGTGCAGCCGAAAGGATGCCAATCAGGGTAGTGATAATCTTCTTCATACGAGTTTGCTCCCAAAGTTTTTATGTCTCTCGCTCCGTCATGGTTCTTACGAAATATGATCTCGTATAATCGGGCGTCGAGTTAATTGCAAGTCAGCCTTCCGCACGTTCGGGCGCAGGCAATATCCACCAGACAAGACAGCCCAGCAGAGCCGAACCGATCCCTGTCGTTGCATAGAGCACATTGATTCCCGCGTTGTCCAATAGCCATCCCGATCCAAGATTGGACACAATCCCAGCGATCCCAACTCCGACCATGGATAGCAGCGCTTGAGCGGTGGAGCGCAATTTCTCCGGCGCCACGACGTCGAGATAAAGCGGCCCGCCCATGAGGAGACCTACTACGGTCACGCCGTGAAGGGTCTGCACGAGTGAGAGAAGTTGCAGGTCGTTGATAAAAGCGCAGAGAAGCCAGCGCAGTCCACCGACGACAACCCCAACCCCAAGTAACCCCCGGGCGCCAAGGCGCTGTAGACCGCTCCCCGAAGCCAGCACCAGACGGAATCTCGACGATCAGCATGTAAACCCACATGTTGCGGATCGTCTCGATATCGCCGCCGCGCGATCGAACGAAAATAGGAAACAACCACATCGGCCCCTGCGACAGAAGATAAGCCATAAACGAAAAAATAAGAAATCGAATGTAGGCGTGGTTGCCCAAGAGCAAGCGCCAATCGCCGCGACCGGCGCGTATCGAGACAACGCCTTGCCGGGGCAGAAAGAAACCGACCAGCGCGGCTACCGCGGCCAATACGGCAGTGACAACAAACATAATCCCCAATCCCGGCTCGGAGGCTCCGGCCTTTGGCGGTGCAAACCCTCGAGCTGTCTGATAGATTTCAGAATCCACGGAAAGCTGACAATCAAGACAAAATATCCGACGGTGCCCCAAACGCGCACAAAGCCGAAGGCATGTGGTCCAGCGTCGCGGAGGATTGCCAAACTCACGGAGACGGTGATAGGCAGGACAGCGGTTCCGAAAACCGCGATCGCCGCCGTAGCAAACAAGATGGCCCAGAAACCTCCGGCCGCGGCGAGGACGAGGTAACCGAGCGCGGATCCCATGGAGAGAAGCACGACGATACGACTACGAGCGCCGGTTCGATCTGCGACCTGTCCCCAGAAGGGCTGCACGACGATGCTCACGAGCGGAAGGGTCGCCAACACCCAACCCAACTCCGTTCCAGACAAGCCCGGCGTTCTCCTTGAGATAAAGGCTGTAGTATGGAAGCACAATTCCCACCGAGCCCATATAGACGAACCAGAAAAGCGTCAGCGGCACAGAGCGAAACATCGCGCGATCATAGCATCCCCTTCCGTTGCGATCAGCTACGCTTCGGTTATTTTAGTGATGAAACCAAAGATGGATCCTATGGATTGCGATTTGCCTAGAACTGTTCATACCATTGGCCATTCGACGCGAGCGATTGAAGACTTCGCGCTGCTCTTGAAGGCCCACGATATTAAATTGGTTGTCGATGTGCGCCGCTGGCCGTCTTCGCGCCGCTATCCGCAGTTTCGTCGCGAAGCATTAGCGGCTTCACTGATCAGTGATGGCATTGAGTATATCTGGCGCGAAGATCTCGGAGGGTTTCGAAAGCCGTCCGCCGATTCTCAGAACACGGCCTGGAAAGTAGGCGCCTTTCGCGCCTATGCGGACTTCATGCTCACACCTGGATTCGAAGAGATTATGCAAGAAATGGAACAGCTGGTCGCGAGCAAACGGATCGCCATCATGTGTGCCGAGGCCGTCCCGTGGCGCTGCCATCGGCAGCTTCTAGCCGATGCGTTTCTCGTTCGCGGCTTTCTCGTACGCCACATCATGGACGACGGCTGTTACGAGCATCATTTGCCGCCATTCGCGATTCCAAAAGGGACAGAGATCTTCTATCCCGCTTCTCCTCAGCTTGATCTCACAAAGCAGCGATAGCCCTTTGACTTCGGCTAACCAGGAACAGTAGAATCCGATTATCCCAAAGCGTAACTAAAAACGGAGGGATTATGTCCGAACCGCTCGTTCTTGAAATGTTTTCCGACTTCGTCTGACCCTGGTGCTATCTCGTCACCGGGCGTGTCGAGAAACTCAAAGAGAATTACGATCTGACGATCAAGTTCACGCAATTCCCGCTTCATCCCGAGACTCCCGCAGAAGGGAGCATGAGGGGACCCGAAATCGTCGCGAGAAATCAGCGCATGAAAGTAAACATGGACCGCGAAGGGCTTCCCTATAATGCCGAGCGCAACATGTCCTACAACAGCCGGCTGGCGCAGGAACTTTCAAAATGGGCCGAAAGCAAAGGAAAGGGTGACGAGATTCACTCTGCGCTTTTCCGAGCCTATTTTGTCGATGTAAAAAATATCGGCAAAGTAGAGCCTCTCGTGGAGATTGCTAAGGAGGTGGGCCTCCCGGCTGATGAAGCTACCGACGCGCTTCTGAGTCGCGAGCTTCAAAGACGCAGTCGATGAGGACTGGCGCCGCTGCGCCGCCACCGGCGTCAACGCCGTGCCGACCTTTCTTGCGGGACGCTATCTCATGGTCGGAGCCAGCCTTACGAGGAGCTGGAGCGGCTGGTTCAACACGCAGCCAAGTCCCCGAATTCTGAGCCTAGCGAGGAATGAGATTGTCAGGAGTATTGGCTCTGTCTCGACTTTTCAAAACGCCTGAGACAGCGCCAGCATGATGCTGATGGCTATGGCAACCGCAGCCGTCACATACACTCCGAGCACGAACGTGAGAGCCAGGTAGTCCCAGTCTTTACGGATCGCAGCCCACATCGCGGCCTCGCTGACACGATTAATACTCCGGAGTGCGACGCCGGAGATCTTCCAACTCTTGGCGCTGCCGCGCGAGGTCCTGCTGATTCCGGTAAATTTGTTGATCTTGCTCCCAAGCTTGGTTTTCACGTCCTTGCAACTGATCGCCAATTAAAGCACCTGCGCCCAGACCGAGGCCCCCTCCGATGGCTGCGCCTATAGCAGGATGACGGACAGCGGAGCCGATCAGCCCGCCAACCGCCGCACCGCCGAGAGCCCCGATGCCTGCCCCTTTCTCGCGCGTCGTGATAGGACCGCCGGCCATCCCGCAACTAGCGCGCCAATTAAGGCCGTACCAGTGATTATGCCGAATACCTGTTTAGCCGCCGCAGATTTGATGTTCATCTTGAACATCCTCCTTTGCCCGTTAGACGGCCAAGCAGCAACTTTGTTTACTGACACCTGAAACCAGGTGTCAGTGTTCAGGTTTCAGACGATAAACTGCTCTGGCGCCTTTTTTGGGCGTTGATCTGCTTCGTGGCGAAACCGGCAGAAAAAATCGAAAGGGATTTAACTGGATACAGCGAGAGCGCGGTAGAAAGGTTCGTTCTAGCGGAGTTTTCGCAGCGCCGCGATTCGTTCGTCGATGGCCGGATGGGTTGAAAGGAATCCACCACCGCCGTCGCCCGAAATTCCTCTGAGCCAGTTGAGCGTATCCACCATTATTTCGGTCGGATAACCCGCGCGCCTTAGAATGTCGAGGCCATGACGATCGGCGGCGTATTCTTCCGTACGGCCATAGCCTCAGGAAATCAGTGTTCCAGCGATAGGCGTGAGTGCACTGCTACCGGGAAAGAACTTCTCCAAAAGTGCCGCGCCAATGCCGAGCCCAGCATTCAAAACTTGCGCTCGTGCCACGTGTCCAAGATCCTGGTGCGCGATCTCGTGGGCCAGCACCCCGCGTAATTGGTCATCGGTTGCTTGCCGCAGCAGACCCGCTGTCACGAGAAATTGGCATCCACCGGCGTTGCCAGCATTAATCTCGGATTGGTTGATGATACCGATTCGCACTTCATCGGCTGAACACGGGTGATCCATCGCCTGTATCAGAGGAATCATCACGGAGCGAAGACGCTCGTTTTGCCCGGATTCACCACCCCGACTCCTAGACGGTGCCGGCTGGTCATAGGGTCCGCCTCGAAAGGCCCGCGCACCGCCCCCATGACCGGTCGATCGAAAACAGAGCTCGGGACTAGAAACAGCCCGTGAACAATGAGAATCGCTATCCTTCTTTGTAATCTCCTCCCTGCTCTCATAGGATCACCTACCGATCGAGATATCTTCGGCGTTCAGATCACTAACTCGGATGGTCGGGATGCTCCTGACTCCCGCGGCTTGAGTCCCAACCTTGTCTTCGAGCCTTTCTATATAGATATTTACCGACGAAGATCTTACTGCTGAGCATCACGGGGATCCGTCTCGCGTCTGCGGAAATCCACACCGATGCCTTCGTTCATTCTTTCCGCGTAACCGTCTTTCATCATGGTTCTTGATCCGCGGCACGATCTTGAAGGCATCGATGCTTCCCGGCAGCCGATGTGAACTCGTTTCCCGACGCTCGACTTCCAAATCCAACAGATAGCGATATTTTCCTCCGAAGATATTGAAGTAAAGATGGTCGCCAACTTTAAAGTCCTGGCTCCGGGCGAGATAGACCGCGGTGATCGGGTCAATGGTGTTTGGCGGTTGATCGAATTCGTATTTCTTTACCTCGGCTTCGTTCGTCGCGATGAACCGACCATTTCTTCGCGGTTCGGTCGAACTTTCGCTTCAGTGTCGATGACCTTCAGGTTTTCCCTTTGACTGAAGGTGAACCGGGTAGGTGCGAGCGCTTTCGCCTCGATGGTTGAGGTGATGGTATCGCGCATTTTCCAAAATAGATCAAGTATAGGCCGACGTTTTAGCGTCGACGCGGACGTTGTAAAATTTCTTGCCGCCGATAAATCTGAGATGTAGTCGCGATCACCGCCGTGGCCACCGGGACGCCGTTCCAGCTCGCCTTGTAAACGGCTCTCTCGCCGCCATCGAAGGGATAGATGCTTTGGTTGATAGACGGGTACTTTTTCGGGGATGGGTGAGTTTACCGTAGGGCTGACCCGGCTGCTGAGCCTAATATCAGTAAAAACATGATGCCGAGCCAAGCAATAGACCAAAATCTCCGCTTCATTTCGCTTCCCTGCTCTCTTTAGACGATGAAGAACGCCAATAGTTAACTCAGAAAACGCCAGGAAACACAAACCGGCAGCGGTAATTCTTTTGGCTCAATTGCCGCTTGAATGATGAGTCTCTATTCATGATACCAATTTTTCGTTGCGCGTGGGCGAAATAATTGCGCCTAACGCTACTTTTCGTTAGAATGCGGCGCAATAATCGGAGGGTAATTTCGTGGGTAACTCTCGCTACCGAGTGTTGATAGATAAAAGTCATCTCGTATTGCTTGGCCTACTCGTATTTTTGGCTCCGTCCGTAATCCAGGCTCAGGAGGACGGCTATAGCTCCGGAAATAAAACAGAGTCCGGTCTACCCTCTTTGACGGCAACGAAGGAATGTCTGAACGAAGCCCGCAGTACTGAGTGTCTCGATAATCTTTTCCGCGAGGCCCTCAAGAATCACACCACCGCCGACGTGCTCCAACTGATTGAGCGTTTTGAAGCGGAAGACCCTGAGTTGCGGCGCGACTGTCATCCCGTCGTCCATGCCATCGGCCGGGAAACGTTTCGGCTCAAGGGTAATATTCACGAATCTTTTTCAGCCTGCGATCAGACCTGCCACTCCGGTTGTTACCATGGTTCGGTGGAACGTTTTCTCCGGGGCGACGACATTTATTCGGAGGGCTATAAGCACCCGAGCCAAGCAGAGCTGAAACAAAGGCCACTGCCGCCTGCGATGCGAATACGCCGTTGAGGTTGCGCTATCAGTGTCTGCATGGACTCGGTCATGCGATTCTGTTTTTGCCGCTTATCAGCTTCAATCATCGCTGGATATTTGCGACGCGCTCAGCGACGACTGGAGCCGGAGTTCCTGTTACGGCGAGGTCTTTATGGAAAATGTCTCCAATTCTGCGAATGAAAAGAAAAACTTCAGCCCTACGGATTACCACGCTCCCTGCAATCAGCTGGCCGATCAATATCGGCGGGAATGCTACATCATGCAAACCTCAAGGATGATGGAGATGGGGCTCTCGATGGAACGAATGCTCCAGGAGTGCGCAAAAGCTGGAGCCTATAGAGTGCCGTGCGCGCAATCCATCGGGCGCGACCTTTCCAACGAAGCGCGCATGGGAGAATCGCGCCGTCGCGCAAAAGTGCGAGTTGGCAGAGGACGACAATCGCCTAGCCTGTATGCGAGGTGCTGTCTATGCCCTGGTTGACAATACCTGGGACGGCCGCTACGCAATGCCCTTTTGCGCAGCTTTCGGTAGCAATACCGATCGTGAAGATTGTTTCAAAATGAGCATTCAATACCTGCAAACCGTCTTCGAAAAACCCATCGAGGATATCGTCCGAGACTGTTCGCGCCACGCGGCAATTCACCGCGATGCGCGGAATTGGTAGTCCGACAACAAACGAGCGGGCTCTAGATCTTCAACACCTGTAGAACTTTCGAGTTGAGCACTGTTACCGGCGGCGTGGCAGCTCCGGATGGCATGACGCCCAATTGGTTCTGACCCTTTTCTTATCCGCGATTCAGCGTTCCATAGAACTCGGTCACTCCCTTTCACGCCAACATGGTTTGAAGTAATTAATTCGCATGGCAAATTTCCCCCTTGCCACGTTGGCCACTTAATGACACATTGAGTTAGGCAGTCAATCACAGCTAGCTTAAGCCGCTTAGCATCCCATGAGTCCACCGCTGTTACTGGCAGTTGACGATGAAGTGGGGGTCCGCGAGTCCCTCAAAATGGTTTTTTGCAAAGAATATCGCCTGCTGGAAGCGGCGTCGGTGGATGCGGCAATCCTTCAGGTCCAAGAGGAAAGACCCCAGGTTGTGTTGCTTGATATTCTTATGCCGAAAACCGACGGCATCGAGATTTTGAGACAGATCAAAACGATTCACCCCAGCTGCGAAGTCATCATGCTCACCGGCGTGAATTCGCAGCAACTAGCCGCCAAGGCTATGGATTTCGGCGCGTTCGATTTCATCGGCAAGCCCTTCGACGTTGTGGAGCTGCGCCAAAAGTCAAAAAGCTCTCGAAAACCTCGCCCAGAAAATTCAATCGCAGCACTAACTTATCGCGGGGAAAAAGACCCGCGGTGCTTGTGACGATGCTCCAACGCGCCACGAAGCTAATTAAAATTCAGCTGCTGATCCTCTTTCTCCTCGCCGGCTGCGCCCGGCTGAAGCAATGCGCCTATGAAGGCTTCACCCGGGATCAGTGGCAGCAGCGAGACCGGGTCGTTGAATCACTTCAGATCCATGCCCGGAGACCGGGTTGCCGATATCGGATCCGGCGGTGGCTACTTTGTCTTTGCGCTTGCTAAGGCCGTCGGTCCCGACGGCAAAGTTTTTGCTGTCGACGTTGACGAAGAGATGAACGATTTGGTCGCACAGCGGGCAAAGAAAGAGGGGATTGGAAACGTTGAAGTGATTCTGGCCAAACCGGACAATCCGTTGCTGCCATCCCCGGGGGTCGATCTCATCTTTACCAGCAACACCTATCATCACATCGATAACCGCGTAAACTATCTTACCAACCTCCGGAAATATCTCCGACCGAACGGCCGGATCGCTATTATCGAATTCGACCGCAGGGGATGGCTTGACGGCTTGTGGCAGCACTACACGCCTAGCGAATTTATCAAAAGAGAGATGGAGCAGGCGGGCTACAGATTGCAAAACGAGTTCAACTTTCTCGATCGACAATCTTTCCTGATTTTTGTGCCCTAACCAGCCGGCGCAGGGGCCGTCGGTCGTGCCAACAAACTGAACAGACAAACCGTCATCCATTACTGCGGTTCTTTTATGGCGGGAGCTTTTGCCGCGCTATTGTCTGTTTGCGGCTCTCCAATCAATCGGAAGGAGTTAAAGACATCCGTGAGCCTTTGGTTCTCCTGGGTCGCCGCCGGGTCGTAAAACGTCGTCATGGTGAAGTTAACGGAGTAGTCCTTGTTGAAGGGGAAGGCATGAATTCCAGCCACAATGATGGGTTTCCCGTTTTTCATCTCATTGAGCGTTGCAATATAGAATTTTATCCCAAATTCATTGGAGAGGTCACGACGCTCGCCAACCTTCATATTCACTGCCTTGATGCCCTCCGAGATAGATTGGTAGATCTGCATGATGGTTTGTTGCATCATCGCGCCGACGCGTTGTGTCCGCTCGGAACTGTTTTTCGAAGTCGGTTTTTTAAGGGTTGTTTTTGTTTTATCGACCACTACCATGAAGGAGCTTCCCTCCGGTCCCTGCAGCAAGAGCCGAATATCCCTGTTGGCATCGCCCTCGGGCAACGCCTGGAGCTTCCAACTGGCGGGATACTGAAACACATAGCCGTAGTCCCGGTCATAATACTCTTCCACGCTCACCTGGGCGCTTGCTGGGTGGGGTTTGATGAGAGCCAGGACGACCAACAAGCTGCAAGTCCACAACCAGAAGTGTCTCGGCAGGGGGCGCTTTAGCACCGATTTCACGATTTCATAAGGCTATCATAGATTTTACGACTAACAACAAGAAACATCCTGCTGCGTCATGATTGAGTGCGCACCTGATCGCTCTTTGGTTGCCATCTATATTTTCGCTCCGATCAAAACGCTGCCGCTGATCCCTTGCCCGATTCCAGGAAAATAGGTAGTTTAGCTTGCAACTGGAGCCCCATTGACGAAACAGTACATTCTCAAAAATACACCTCTTTCAACCCATCGTTCCTCAGGCCTCGATTATCGCAACGAGCTCAACGACGCTCAGTATCAAGCGGCCACGACGGTCGAGGGGCCATTGTTGATTATCGCCGGCGCCGGCACCGGCAAGACCCGCACCTTGGTTTATCGCGTTGCGCACCTCATCGATATCGGCGTCGATCCCCGTTCTATCTTGCTGCTGACCTTCACCCGCCGGGCTGCCGAGGAAATGCTGCGGCGTGCCAGCCTGCTGATCGATAACCGCTGCAGCCAAGTTGCGGGAGGAACCTTTCATTCGTTCGCCAACTTGGTGTTGCGCCAGTTCGGTCGTCGCAGCGGTCTCTCTCCTTCCTTTACGATCATGGACCGATCGGATAGCGAAGACGCCATTCAGTTGCTGCGAACCGAGTTGGGTCTGAATTATAAAGACAAGCGGTTTCCACGCAAGCAGACGGTGGCAGAAATATTCAGTATGGCCGTCAACAAACAAACCACCGTGCCGGATCTGCTTGAGCAGAGTACCCCCATCTCTATGATTCACTGGACGATCTACTGCGGCTCTGTGAGCGTTACATCGACTACAAGACAACTAAAGCGCTGCTCGACTACGACGACCTTTTAACCAAGCTGAAGGATCTTCTTAGCACTCAGGAAGAGGTACGCCGCCGTCTTTCGCAGATTTACCAGTTCATCATGGTCGACGAGTATCAGGACACCAATGCTCTACAGGCGCAGATCATTCGGTTGCTGGCCGCCACGCACAATAACGTGGCTGTCGTAGGAGACGATGCGCAGAGTATCTATTCATTTCGCGGCGCCAATTTCCGCAACATCATGGATTTTCCCGAGGTGTTTCCGGGAACCCGTGTTATCAAACTCGAAGAAAACTACCGCAGCACACAGCCCATTCTGAATTTGACCAACAAAATCATCCAGCTCGCCAAGGAGCGCTACGACAAGCGACTCTTTACCCACAAACAGGAGGGCGAGACCCCCGTTCTGGTCCAGGCCGAGAGCGAACAAATGCAGTCCCGCTTCGTCTGTCAGAAGATTTTGGAGCTGCGCGAGGAAGGCGTGCCGCTCTGGGACATCGCAGTCTTGTTTCGATCGAGCTTCCATTCCTTCGACTTGGAACTGGAGCTAGCGCGGCACAATATTCCGTTTATCAAGCGTGGTGGTTTCCAATTCATGGAAACCACCCATATCAAGGATCTCTTGGCCCATTTGCGCATCCTCGCCAATCCACAGGATACGATTTCGTGGAACCGGGTTTTGCTGCTCTTGGAAGGAGTCGGGCCGCAAATGAGCCAGAAGATTACCGGCTGGCTCTTGGCAGGAAGCCAACCCGTGGAGCGGTTGCGCACCTTTCAAGCCAAAGCCAAGATTGCCCACGAACTCAAAACCTTGGCCCAGGTTTTACAATACGCGTCCCAAGCTGAACGGCCCGCGGAGCAGACGCAGTATCTGATGCAGTACTACGTGCCTATCCTTAAGCGCAGCCACCCGGACGATCATCCGAAGCGCCTTCGGGATCTGGAGCACTTTCAGGGAATCACCGACCGATATCGCAGTCTAGAACGCTTGCTGGCCGACATGGCTTTGGAACCCCCAACGATAGCGTCGGAGGCGTCTTGGCCGTAGACCCGGACGAGGGTCCGGTGATCCTTTCGACGATCCATTCTGCGAAGGGCCTGGAATGGCATTCCGTCTTTATCATTTGGGCTTTGGAGGGAAGATTTCCCTCCTTCTACAATATCAACACGGACGAGGAACTCGAAGAAGAGCGCCGGCTCTTGTATGTCGCGGCCACGCGGGCCAAAGAAAATCTTTTCATCAGCTACCCGATCAAGATCTTCGACCGCGGACTACGCATGGTCCTGTCTCGTCCCTCTCAATTCATCGAGGGTATTTCCGAAGACCTGCTCGAGCCGGTCACGGTTGTCGATGAGGAAAGAAATTGGGGTTGGGAGCCTTAACCATGGTGCAATTTCTGCTCAATGTCGTCGTGTTCGTGAGTGGAGCCGTATTGATGAGTCTTGAGATCGTCGGCAGCCGCGTGCTGGCCCCCTTACTTCGGCAACTCGATTTTTGTTTGGGGAAGCCTGATCTCTGTCGTTCTGGCCGCATTGAGCGTCGGCTACTACTGGGGCGGGTGGCTTTCAGCCCGCGAACCTTCCTATTCCCGGCTTCTGACATTGCTGGTGATTCCGGGCGTTCTGATTTTTCTGCCCTTTATCTACCCGACTGTTAATGAGTGGATTGCCGGTATCGATTTCGGTACCCGGCTGAATCCTCTGATCGCGAGCAGCATCTACTTCCTGCTGCCGGGAGTTTTTTGGGAACCATCTCGCCCTACGTCATACGTTTGGCGGCGACTCAACTTTCCACTGTCGGCAGCACGGCTGGAACCCTCTATGCCGTTTCTACCTGCGGCAGTATCATTGGCACCCTTTTGACTGCCTTTTACTTGATACCGCTCATGGGTGTCAGCAATATCATCCACTTTCTGGGTATGATATTGGTCTGCCTTTCACTGGTCGTGGTGCCGCTGGTAAAGATAAGAGCAGTTGAGCTGGCCCGCGCGGTGACGACATTATCGGTTATTGTTGGATCGATCACGATGCCTTGGACACCGGCCCTCTGGGCGCGAACGAAAACACTGCTGGAGAAGGATACGTTTTACCATCGCATTCGCATCGAGGAAGACGACGAAGCCCGGTATATGTACTTCGACCGGACCTTGCAAAGCGCCATGAACTTGAAGGATCCAACGGCGCTACGCCTGATCTATTCGCGCTATACCTCGTTGGGCTTCGCCTTTAGACCCGATGCGAAAAAGATGCTCATTATCGGGCTTGGCGGCGGCTCGATCCCAAAAAAGCTCCAGAAGGAATTCCCGTCCTTGGAGATCGACGTTGTCGAAATTGATCCTGAAGTGATCCAACTGGCCAAGACTCATTTCAACGTTCGTGACGGAAAAAATCTTCGACTCCACGCCCAGGACGGTCGGCTTTTTTAACCCGTACTCCGAATCAGTACGATATTATCCTGATCGATGCCTATTATTCGGACGCCATGCCGTTTCACCTTGCCACACGCGAGTTTTTGAGCTCGCGCAGAAGAAACTGACTCCCAACGGCATCGTCGTCGCCAATCTCATTAGCGCCGTCACCGGCCCTTCCGGTAAGATCGCCCGTGCCTTTGTCAAAACCCAGCACCGCATGTTCCCGCAGATTTACGTTTTTGCCGCGCGCCGTCCGGACAACGTTAGCGTGGACACGATACAAAACGTGATCGTCGTCGCCACCAAAGACAAACAGCGCCTTGACATCAGGGAGATCGTCAAGCGCGCCACCGCCCTCGACAAAGGTCTCTTCCCCGATCCTATCAACGACCTTAGCGTGGCTTACTACGACGGCGTGTTACCCGACCAAGACGTCCCTGTGTTGACCGATGATTACGCGCCGACGGATAATTTGCTCCATCCTTAGTGCGCTTTGCCTTTCTTCCTGCGCTGTTCTTGCTCCCGAACCGCCTCAGCGAGTCGTGCGCGTCAAGGCGCTGGCTGATGTGAGCTTCAGAGCACGGAACTCCCGCTGGCCCGATGAGGCACGCGGCCTGATCGAAGCAGCTTCAGACTATTACGAACGCGAATTCGGCATTCAATTCGTCACCGAGAGTATTATGCCTTGGCCTGCACAGGAGCGGATACGGTCCACCGTCGATTTATTGGCCAAGGTCGAGCAGGATTTTCCCGCCAAAAACAAAGACGGAAGCTACGATTTGATTGTGGTATTCACCGGGGAAGGCTTAAGTCAATATTTTGTTGCCGGTCGGTCGCGGGTTGACCGAATCGGCAATTGTCAGCAGGGACTGGGCAATTATGTCGTCACCCCAGTCAATAAGCCATTTCGTTACGCGGGCGCACATGCCGAACCGGAACCGGACGTCATTACTATAATTCATGAACTTGCCCACATCTTCGGCGCAGAGCACGTCGAGGACCGTGCCTCCATCATGCATGAAGACTTGGGCTACAGAACTGAATTCGACGACAAGAATCGCAACATTATCGCGAAAAATAAGCTTTGTCCTTTTGCTAAAGACTAAGCCGGCTTTCATCTTGCGGAAATACTCAGTAGAAGCATTGCCATGCTATCCAACATCCGCATCGTCCTAGTAAGGCCCCGCGGCTCAGGAAACATCGGTTCCATAGCGCGGGCGATGAAAATATGGGGCAAACGGAGTTGGCCATAGTCGGCAAAGCACGAACCCGGAGTTTTTGGGCAAGAGCGATGGCCGTCCATGGCAGAGATATACTCGGAAGCGCCAAATGCTATGACACCATACGGCAAGCGGTTACCGACTGTGCCCTTGTCGTTGGAACAACCTGCAGATCCGGGCTTTATCGCAGCCACAGTCGAACACCACGTGAGGTCGCTGCGGATATCGTCGCTGCGGCGCGAAACGGAAAAGTCGCCTTAATTTTTGGACCGGAAGACCATGGCCTAAGCAACAAGGATCTGGAACACTGCCAGCTACTCATGACGATTCCCACTCATCCGGATTACCAATCGCTCAACGTAGCTCAGGCCGCCGTTATCTGCCTTTATGAACTTTATCTTGCGGCACTGGCTCCGATAGAGAATTCCGGAATTCAGCGCGCGCCAGCTGAGGACATCGAGCGCTTATTTGACCGGATGCGGACGGTCTTATTAAAGATCGGTTTCCTCGATTCGGAGAATCCCGAGCACATGCTCCTGGCCTTCCGCCGAATTCTGGGCCGCGCGGGCCTCGAAGATAAAGACGTGCGGATTTTTACCGGACTATTCCGCCAGATCGAATGGTATATCGATCAGGGTTGGAAAGTGATAGAGGAAAAGGAAAAACGGGGCATCAAGATCCGCTAGGAGATAAGCCATGAATGTGGATGACTTCAGTCTGAATAAAACGGCGCTGCTCTTTTTCGATATTTTAAACGGCTACCTGCCCGCACCGGAGCCTGGCAAACCCCGGGTCCTGAAGCCCTGGATTCAAAACGCCGTCCGGCTCAGTAAGGCAGGACGCACTGCGGGACTGCCCGTCTTTTTCGCCAAAGGCAATCATCGTCCGGACAACGCCACGACCGCGTTGCTTCTCACCGACACCAACAATTCACTCACACCCTGGCCGAAGGGCGAAGTAGCCAAAACGAAAATGCACGTCATCGCCGGCGACAAAAGCTCCGACGTGCTCGCCGAACTGGAACCGCAAGCGGACGACTATTATATTCCCAAGTATCGCTGGAGCGCTTTCCATCAGACTTATCTGGATCTCGCCCTCCGTTCGCGCAACATCGACACCTTGATCATTTCCGGCGGCTCCACTGATGTAGGCGTAACGTCCACGGTTTACTCTGGTAGAGATCTGGACTACAACATGATCGTCGTGCCGGGACGCCTGTGGCACCTCTCATGACCAGCGCGCCCACGACACGCTGATGGAGCTCATTTTTCCGCGGATGTCGCGGGTGAGAACCACCGACCAAGTTCTGGAGATGATGCAGCAGGCGAAACATTAATTCGAAGCAACCCAGAGGAGGCAAATCATGGCAACCAACGGCAAACTGCCAGTCGGCGTGAGTCAAAAAATCAAACAGATCGGCAGAATGGATCTTCCCGGTGGAGGCTCCATTGTCGTGGAGAACGGTTACGCTTACGTCGGTCACATCGAACCACCTCATGGCACATCCATCATTGACGTTCGCGATTCGAAGAACCCGAAACTTGTGGCTCAGCTCGAAGTGCCTGAGGGCATTCACTCTCACAAAGTTCGTGTGAGCGGCGACGTGATGCTGATCAACTATGAGCGCTACCGAAACAAAAACGAACCCCAAGGCGGCCTAAAAGTCTTTGACATCTCAGACCGTACAAAGCCGCGCGAGATCGCGTTCTTCAAAGCTGCCGCCAAAGGCGTGCACCGATTTACCTTCGACGGTCGCTACGCCTATCTTTCGCCCCACATGGAAGGTTACGTCGGCAACATTGCGTTGATCCTGGACGTAAAGAACCCTGAGAAGCCGGAGGAAGTCGGCCGTTGGTGGATGCCGGGCCAGTGGGTGGCCGGCGGAGAGAAGCCCACCTGGCACGGTACCGATCACCGCTGCCATCACCCGATTCGAAAGGACAACCGGCTTTACATAAGTTACTGGTTCGGCGGCTTCGCCATCGTCGATATCTCGGACATGAGCAAACCCAAAACCCTGAGCATACTCGACTGGAGCCCCCCTATCCTTGCCCGACTCATACGACTTTGCCTTTGGCCAACAAGATCATGAACCGCAATTTCATGATTGTCACGGATGAGGAAGTCGGCGAGAAACTCACGCCGACCCCAACGCCTTTCTTTGGGTGGTGGATATTACCGAAGAAACTCGCCCTATGCCCATTGCAAATTTCATGATCCCTTACGACGGTGAATTCAAACCCGGCAGCCGCTTCGGTGCTCATCAACCGGCAGAACAGGTCTACGACAATATTCACTATGTCACCTGGTTTGCAGGCGGCCTGCGCGCTCTGGACCTTTCGAACCCCTTCGCCCCTAAGGAAGTCGGCTATTATGTTCCAATGCCGGGCAAGGGACAAACCGCGGTCCAGAGCAATGATGTTTTCGCGCCGACGATGGTAAGCTTTACCTCATCGATCGCTTGGATGGGCTGGAAATTTTAGAACCGCAGATTTAGATACGAATAATCGTTCAAGTAGTTCAAAACGTTCAAGCCGTTCAAACCGTGAGCGGAACGCGGAGTTTGAAGTCCGCGTTCTAGCATGCGAACACGAATGTCCGCGCTGCTTTTTCTCATAGACGTTTTGAACGACTTGAACTATTTGAACGTTTTGAACATTCTTTTGCTATGAAGTTATACAACGTCGCCTACTCCGGCAATCTCACTACAAAGTGCGCCTGCTGTTGGCTCAGCTCGGCATCGCCTGCGATATCGTCGAAGTCGACATCTTGAAAGGCGAGAGCAGGACGCCGGAGTTTCTGAAGATCAACCCCAACGGCCGCACGCCGGTTCTAGATGACAACGGTTTCGTACTAGCGGAATCCAACGCCATCTTGGCTTATCTTGCGCGCGGCACGAAGTTCTTACCCGAAGATCGGCAAGGTTGGGCTCAAGTGTTTCAATGGCTGTTCTTCGAGCAATATAGCCACGAACCTTACATTGCCACCTCGCGCTTTTGGCTACAGCACAAACCTGATTCGCCCGAACGCGACGCGATTCTAGCGGCCCGGCGCGACGGCGGCTGGGCGGCGCTCAAAATCATGGAAGACCACTTGGGAAAAAATGATTTCTTCGTCGGCAACTATACCATCGCAGATATTGCGCTCTTCGCTTACACGCATGTCTCCCATGAAGGCGGTTTCCCCTTAGACGATTTCCCAAAGGTTCGCTCCTGGATTGAGCGGGTTAGGGCGCAGCCGGGTTTCACCCCGATGACCGGAACCTAATAAGTAATGCCTGAGATTTCTAGATTCTTCGGCATCATCATCCGAATGTTCGTTGAAGCAGGCGGACCGCATCACACGCCTCACTTCCACGCCTATTACCAAGATCAAGTGGGAATCTTCGGCATTGACAGGATAGAGCGTTTAGCTGGCTCACTACCAAGACGGCAGGAGCGCCTTGTTCTCGCGTGGGCAGAGCTTCACCAAGAAGATTTGCTATCTAACTGGCAGGTGTTGCAGCAGGGACATCCACCCGTTAAGATTGAACCTCTGAAGTAAGGGCCTTTATATGGATCATGAAATTCACCGAGTCGTCTCCTTTGAGAAAGTCGCAGCATTTACTTTGCGGGTTGGCTTCGACGATGGCGTGTCCCAAGTCATTGATTTTCGTCCCGTACTGAAGGGGAACTTTACGCACCGTTACAAGATTCCTCGCTCTTTGACCGAGTGCGGATCGACTCCGAGGTCCACACACTTGTCTGGCCGAACGGCGCTGATTTTGATCCCGCGACGCTTCACAACTGGCCGGAGTTCGCTCCCGCCCTGAGGGCACTCGCGGACAAGTGGGATTCTACCAAGGAGAGAACAAACCGAGCCACCACATAACGGGTCGGCCCGACATCGCGCTCTTCGCCGGACACGCATGTCTCCCATGAAGGCAGTTTCCCTGGACGACTTTCTAAAGATTCGCCGCTGGATTGAACGGGTAAAGGCGAAACCTGGGTTATCTCGACGAGCTGAAAAACGAGTAGGTTTGTAACACGATCGTCCGGAGACACGAACTCACAAACACTAAAGCTGCTTCCCACATTGGCCGCAATATCTCACGATAACCCGGGGTTGGCCCGGTGCCTAGTAGCGCCGGACTCCGTTTGGATAATGACCGTGGCTCTTGAAGTGTTCCTGACACTCCTGCATTCGTTTTGTCTCTGCCAGCCTGCCACACAAGCGGCACACCGTCCTGCACACAGAAGAATCCATTGACCTTCACTCCGTTCGCGACCTAATGCCCTCCTCCAACTCCTCCAAGGTTCGCGGCCAATCCTGTTTGAGAAGCCGCGACAGCGATCGATCAGCCAGCAATTTTCCGCCGGTCTGGCATGTCGCACAATAGTTGGTTTCGTTCTCGGCGTGAACGATGCGCTGCACGGGAGAGCCGCAAACCGGACAGGGCTTGCCGTATTTGCCGTGGACGGCCATGTCGGGGCGGAAGGCCGTGACTTTTTCCGGAAAGCCTGATCCTCTTTCTTTACGCAACCGTTCCACCCAATCGTTGAGTGATTCTCTGATCGCTCGGTAGAGTCTTTCAATTTCGGCGGCCGTCATTTGCTGTGTCAGGCGAATCGGCGAAAGCCGCGCGCGATGGAGAATCTCATCGGAGTAGGCGTTGCCGATGCCGCTGAATAAATGGGGATCGGTAAGCGACCGTTTCAAGGTGTGATTTTCACGCGTCAGCGCTTCGCGGAATTGTTCGAGGCTCGCATCGAAGAGCTCCAGACCGCCTGGATCATGCTCTTGCAACGCGGCTTCTCCGTCATACCAGGTGAATCGACGCGCGCTTCTTGGTTTCCGGCTTCGGTTAAGAGCAGTGTGCCATTGGGAAAATCGAACGCGGCCTGTCCGTATTTGCGGGCGATCTTCGCCCCCTTCGGCTTCCAGTGAAACCTCCCGGCGATCATGAGATGAACGATAAGATAGAGCTCGTCTTCAAGCTCGAAGACGATGCGCTTGCCGAGACGGCGAAGCGCTAAAACTCTCTTTCCTTCCGCGGCGCCAATCGGCGGACTGAAGGATCGCAGAACGAACGGACTGCCGATGCGGATCTTCTGAATCGGCTGATTCAGGACCCGTTCCGAGAGCGCCTCGATGTAAACAGTAACGTCCGGGAACTCAGGCATATATCCAGATCGAAAACGAAGGATTGAAATTCGCGATCATCAATCCGCCATTTTCCGATCCTCGCAATATTGTCGGCTAGATTTTGGCGCTTGCGCCTTTGCGCGAGCCATCCGAAAAACGATTGGAACGGCTTGAACGATTGGAACGTCTGGAACGTTCTAACATTATTGTAATCCGCCACTTTCCCTGAGCGTCAAAAACTCTTTCGCCTGCATCGGAAACAGCACGCCGAGAAGAATATCTCTCCTCGCTCTTCGCCAGTGGACCGAGATCCTTGGCGGCCTTGTCCCAGTCCGACGGATCGGCCAGCTCACCGGAGCGAACTGAATAATCCGGCTCCTTGTCTTTCATGATTTTTTGATCAGCTCTTTATTCACCGGCCCCGGTGGACGCCCATACTTTCCCTTTACATAATCGCTGGTCTCCCTGCTCACAATCTTGTATCGTTCACCCGCCAGAACATTGAGCACCGCCTGGACGCCCACGATCTGGCTCGTCGGGGTCAGCAACGGCGGATGGCCCAGGTCCTTCTCGACGCTCGGCGTTTCTTTCAGCGCCGCCTCCATGAGATCCATCCGCTTGGCTTCCTTCAACTGCGCGACCATGTTCGAGATCATGCCGCCGGGCACCTTGTGAATAAACACATCGGCACTCACGCCAGTGTATCCCGTTTCATACTTCTCGTATTTTTCCTTGATCTGCCGCGTAATTTGGGCCGGCTCTTCCAAAATCTTCACATCAATACCGGTATCGAAAGGAGTACCTTTAACGACGCTACCATTGTCTCGGTGGCTGGATGCGCCGAGCCGAAGGAGAGTGGAGACAAGACCGTGTCGATCATATCGACTCCCGCCAAGATGGCCATCAGGTGACACATGCTGGACGTACCACCCATATCGTGACAGTGGAGCAGAACCGGGAGCTTGCCCCTAGCGCGATCTTTTATACCCTTGATAATTCTGTAGCTATCGAAAGGCGTCATGATTCCCGTGGCATCCTTGAGCGACAACCAATCCGCGCCGACCTCGATCAGCTGCTCGGCATACTCCATCCATTTTTCCAGAGTATGAACCGGGCTCACGGTGTAGTTGACTTCAACATGGGCTTCGCCGCCCAACTCTTTGACGGCCTTGGTCGCGGTCTCGATGTTTCTGAAATCATTAGTCGCCTCGAAAATGCGAAACACGTTCATGCCGTTGGCGATGGCTCTTTCGACAAACTTCCAAACGATTTTATCGGTGTACGGGCGGTAAGCCAGAATGTGTTGGCCGCGCAGCAACATCTGCAGCTTGGTTTTGGGCATTACCGACTTGATGCGCCGCAGTCGATCCCATGGATCTTCTCTAAGGTAGCGCATGCATACGTCGAACGTCGCACCGCCCCAGACTTCCACGGCGTAAAAGCCGCAGTTATCGATGGACGCGCACAACGGTAGTAAGTCGTCCGTGGTAACCCGGGTCGCCAGCTTGCACTGCTGCCCGTCCCGCGGCGTGAGGTCGGTTATTTTTACACTGCGGCTCCCGACCGGCTCGGTGAGCAGTTTGTTCATGTCCGCGGCCAGCTGATCTAAAATTTCTTCACTCATAAAATACTCCTCATTGGTAGCGCCTAAAAATCCGCTAACGTCGCGACTCTCAGGACCAAGGAATTTACTAAAATCGTTTATAGGTCATTTTTTTCCCCACGGCAAAGACTCCGGTCGTACTGAAGGAAAGCGCGCTCCTCGGTTGCTCCATAGTCGATCTTCTTCATGAATCTGAATTGAACATGTGGAACGACTTGAACGGCTGGAACGATTGGAACTGTTTTAAGTTCCCTGCGCCTTGCTTTTTCCCACCGATTCTCCTACAAACCAACTCATGAAGATCGTTAGACTTTATACCGGCGCGGACAATGAATCTCACTTCGAAGAAATCGATGTTGAACTTAACCTCCGTGGACACATGGAAGTTTCCGAGCTCCAGCCGGCGCATGGAATGCTCTTTCGTCGCGTGCCGGCAACCCATCGGAGCAATTATCACCCGGCGCCACGGCGCCAATATGTTATTACCCTTGCCGGACAAGTTGAAATCGAAATCGGCGACGGTACGATAAGGCGTTTCGGGCCGGGTGACGTCATGCTTGCGGAAGATATCACTGGCCATGGCCACATCACGAGGGTAATCGGCGGCCAGCCTCGCGACTGCATCATGATTCCTCTCAAGTAAGGGCTATCCATCGAAAATCCTAATCTCGGGGCTCGCCGCACGATGCAACGTTTGACGCTTTGCATCGTCCCCTGCTCCAATCTGATGCCTTCGATGATGGTAGCGACCTTGGGCATCGCGCTTCCTGAAATCAGCCAAACCTTTTCACTTTCCACGGTCGCAGCCGGCAGCCTGTTCTCGGTAATGATGATCATCGCGGCGCTTACGAGCTTCTTCGCCGGCCGCCTCGCGGACAGAATGGGGCGAAAGGCCGTGCTCATTAGCGGTCTGAGCTTTCTGGCTTTGGGCTTCGGCGCCGCGGGCATCACCGGCGATCGCCTGCTCTTTTTCTTTTTTCTCGCGCTCACGGGGATCGGCTACGGTTTCACGCCGCCGTCGCTCTACGCGATTATGTCCGATCTGCTGCCGAATCGCCGTGGGCTCGGCGCGAGCCTCGTGTCAGTCTCCTACGGCATCGGCGGCGCCATCGGCGCCGTGCTGGCGAGCCGGATCATCGCTGCCTTCGGCTGGCGCGCAGCCTTCGTAACTGTCGCTAGCATTGGCGCCGCGGACATGCTGCTGCAACTCTATTGGATTCGAAATATTTCTTCGATACGGGCCGCAAGCCGCAGTGGCTCTTTCAAAGACGCGCTAACCACTCCCATTCTGATTCTTGCGCTGGCTGAGTTTATCGGCGGTTCGGTGTTCTGGAGTTCCGCGGCGTGGACACCGACACTACTGCGCACAGCCAAGGCACTCACGCTGCAAGAAACCGGTTGGTTGATGGGTCTATTGAGCTTGGCAAATATGCTCGGATCGTTTTCACTGGGATCGCTGTCCGACAAACTCGGCCGCAAAACGGTTATTGCGCTCAGCGCCTTCCCGCGGCTGCGGCGGCGCTCATAGTGTTCTATTGGTTGGAATCGGTGGCAGCCCTCGCGGCGGGCATTTTCGTATTCGGCACTCTCAAAGCCTCAGTGCCGGCCTTGGTGGTCGCGCTGGCCCAGGAGGCCGCACCCGCTGGCAGCGCCGGTGCCGCCAGCGGTATCATCATGTCGCTGCATTACACCTCGGGGTAGTCGCGCCGCTGATTGCCGCGCGTCTCATTACCGCCACCGGCGATATCATCTTGGCGATGATCCTGGTTTCTTCGGTTCCTCTCGTCCTCTATGGCAGTCTGATCAGCGCGGTGCGGGAACGTAGTCGCGCCTACCGCCCGCTAGCGGATCCAGGAAAATAGCAGCACGAGAACCATTCCGACCAGCAATGCCGGTTACGGGGCTTTTAGTCTTGTGCGCGATAATAATCGTGACGGCCAAAGCCGCACTCCGGTACGGCGCAATCCTGAGTTTCAAACCTTGCGCCGGTCATGAAAAGTGTGACGGAAATGATGCTGCAAATAAAAGCATAAGAGAGATAACGGAGCAATCGATCCCAAGCTTCGGGAAACTTTCGGCCGACGAAAAAAGTTGCGGCCCGGCTCGCACGGCGAACGCCATGAGACCCATGATCAGGATAATTGCGATGCGCGTAGTTTCCACTGCTCCAATGCCCAACCCAAAATCGCAATTAAAATTGCGGTTCGCGAGCCATCCCCACCCTGAATTCACTCAGCGCACCTGGAATCGCCGCAATCAAACTGGCGACGCAAATGAGCGCGCATCGCCCAGCCTTTCATTTCCACCACCAATAACCCGGCAAAATATCCAGGTAGAATGAATTTGAGCGCCTCTTCGAATCCAGGTGGAAAGCCGAGCGCGACACCGTAACCCAAGCCACTGCCGGCAACCCAGATGAGAAAACTGGTTGCGCCGACGCCAAGAAAAACGCTAGATTCCTATGGCCGTCGATTCGCTGCAAGGCGCCTGCGTCGCCCGAGACTCCCTCGCGTTCTTTCTGAAATTGCAGATAGGGGACGATGAAACTGCTAGCGCTGATCACGTGAGACGCAAACAACAACGGCACCCGCTTCACACCGCTGAAATACGGCGCCAGTGCCGTGCTCATCGGCAAGAAGCGCAGGTTCATCAGGAATCCTGCGACGAGAACCTGAAGTGAAGACTTCCCTTCCGCCAGCGGAGCGAGAACCGCAAACTGCCCCGGTCCGGAGTAGACCCAGGCCGACATCAGAATGACTTCGTCGAGCTTCAGCCCATGCGCCTGGGCGGCCATGCCCCAAGCGAGCGACGACGGAACGAAAGCGATCCAGATCGGGATGGCAGCTTTCGCCCCTGGCGAAACCGCTGAGAGAAACCATCTAACTCGCTTAGCTGACGCTCATGGAAAGATCAAACGAACATGGCGAAAAAACACTTGGTGGGCGCGAATCATGCGAATTGACCGTTTTGAACAGCTTGAACACGTCCTGCCATCGCCTACAGGCCCAGAATCCGCTCTGCGTTGCCGTGAAAAATCTTCTCCATCAAATCATCCGAGTAGCCCAACTCATTCCATTCTTTGAAAAGACGATCATATGGGATGCTCGGATAGTCGCTGCCGAACATGATTTTGTCCTTGAGCCGGCCTTTAATATCCCGCTTCAGAGCGCTCGGGGAAATATTTCGGGGCCCAGCCTGAAAGTTCCCATGACACGTTGCCCTTGTGCAATGCCACGGCGATCATCTCGTCGGTCCACGGCCAACCAGGATGCGCGGCTACGATCTTAAGATTTGGGAAATCAGCGGCGAGCTGATCGATTGCAGCCGGGTGGGCGTGCCTGATGACGGCGCCCAAGCCGCCAGGCATACCGGCGCCCATACCGGTGGTTCCGACATCGATCATTACGGGAACGCGTAATTCGTTGATCGTCTCCCACAAGGGATAAAACCGTCGCTCATCGACGGAAAAATGGCCCATGATGGGATGAAAGTGGAACCCTAACAGGTCGAATTCTTTGATCGCCTTTTTCGCTTCTTCGACGGCGGCCTCGCCTTTCAATGGATCCACCGCCCCCCAGGCTTGCAAGATCACGCCGCGGTTATCATCGCGCATCTTGGCGACGTACTCATTCGAGCACGGCGGCGCGCCGGTGACGGTTTCGATATCGAAAGCCACGAGCACGGCCTCGACGCCCGCTTGCTTGAACTCTTCAATGACGGCTTCTTCAGTCTTGGCCGTCCACGGACGGTTCCAATATTTAGCCAGCGCTTCCACATAGGGTCCCTGAGACTTGATCCAGGGCTCCGTGTTGGGATAGCAATGCAGATCGACGATTCTCATGGTTTTCACTTATCGGAGGAAGAACCCCGTGTCAATTCGCCGTTAACTCAAGCGCATTAATTGCACTTGACAGGGGTCGCAGGCTTCACCTATGTTCGGGGTCAAATTCAGGAGTGGTTTGAAAATAGACCTTCAACCCAATGGGGGATAAAAGAATGGTAGAGAGAACCGCCCTACGAAAGCTGATCTTTGTTGGGATATTAACTCTCATGCCGGTGCTCGTCATGGCGTGCGCTCAGTCGGTCACGCAAAGCGATCGGGATAAAACGGCGCAGCAAGCGCACCGGCGGAGCCGGTGGCGTTACGATGCTGATCGGGGCGCAGAAACTACCTCCTCCCCACCTCCCGCGCCCGGCGCAACTCCTGCACAAAACTCACGACGCCAGCATCTTATTATGAACCGGTAGGACCCTTCTTTTTTACGTGGAGACTCTGACGGCCAACACCATCCCAAACAAGTATGGCTTGGCGCCAACAGTTGCGTGTATTCAGAGCGGTGTGTTCAAAGGGGTATGAAGATAGTCGTTCGATTCGAGGTTCTGGATACTAAGACCGGCAAGCGCGTGACCGATAAAGATGGAGCCAATATAAAAATGATATTGCCGCATGGAGAAGAGGTAATCGCACGCTGGACGATTCGCGGCAGTGCGGCCGCCCTGCCTGACTCCGCCTGGATGTGGGATACCTCGTGGGATATTCCACCGGACTACCCAGTAGGCTCGCTCGATTATCGTATCGTCGTCGCTACCAAGGATGGCCGTACGGGGACTTTCACTCCGCCGATTCAGAAGACGGCAACGGCGGATACTCGCGTGAGGATCATCGACTGACGGGATTGGGCATCAAAACGCTATCCGTTGTTCTATGCGAAGGCCGCCGACAAGCGAATGCAATTACGCTCGTAGCACTGCTCGGACTGCTAGTCGCCTTGGGCTCCAACGCGCCGCGCGAGATTGCTGCTTCTGCGGCTACCGCCCTGCCATCTCACCTACGCTCGCTCAAGCCAATAAATCCACCCCAGCACCAGCGCCAATTAAATTGCTCAAGGTCGAACCCGTTAAGGGCTACGTGGGAGATTCTTTCACGGTGACGGGTGACGGATTCACACCCGGCAAGAAAGTGGATTTCTTCTGGAGCACCGTCGATGGCACCTACGCAACTAAAGTTATGCCTGACAACGTCGAGTACCATGAGCGGAAGTATGAAGAGAAACGCGTCCGCTTAGGCGGCAACTCAGTCGATGCCCAGGGGCGAGTGAATACGGCTCTTTACCGCGCCGGAGGATTTCGGCGAAGTGCACGAGATCTATGCTGTGGTGGATGGACAGGACGTGGGCCGCGGCGGCTTCCGCATCTTGCGCAGCGCTACCATCACTCCCACCGAAGGCCCCGTCGGAACGCCGATCACCATCACGGTAAAGGGTTGAGCTGGCGAGGATTCGAGCACTTTATGGCGCTGCGCTACGACAACAAGTACACCGGGTGAAATATCAGGTGTAACGACCAATGGCACCGCTGTCTTTCAAATCCGTGCCGCGGGACCGACGGGGAAGCATATCATTCAACTCAACAACAGCACCGCCACCGCGCCCGGCGCCTATTTAAACACGCAGCAATCGCCGCAGGATTATATCTACGCCCACCTGGACAACAAACAAGAGTTTCGTTTTGTCTTCAACGCAACCAAGGACACCGGACCGCCGCTCGACACTCTCCAATGGCCGGACACCGAGCGCGTTGCTCGACTCAACAGCCATGCGCCACGGACGACGATGAGCACGAAGATGGCGCCATCCAGCGTTGCGACCCTGAATCCTGCTTCCGGGCCCATTCTGTCCAAGACTAGTTTGCAAGCTAGCGGGCTCCCTCCCAATACAGAAGTTGGACTGTTTTTTGTAACGGCTAGAGGTAACCGCATGGGCCCCAGTGGGTGGAATCTGGAAAGCGTTCCGCTTTCCAGCAGCGACGACAAAGTCTAGACGGATCTTTGACCACCAACATTCAGATTCCGGATGATCTAGGAGGTTGGCACGTGGTAAAACTGGCGGCGCGAGATCAGGTGCTGCTGGAGATCCCCTACTACGTTGAGCAGAGCCTGGTGGAGGCAAAGCCAAAGCGCGTGAAGGTCGGGGAGACTTTCACCGTACAGATCAAAGGAGGCGGCTGGACCGAGTTGGACAATACAGTCGCCGCGACTTACGACAATGCAGCCATAGGCTACGCCTGCGCTTTTAATAGCAACGGCGATGTCACCATCAATCTAGTAGCCACCGGGCATCCGGGGACACATCTAATCGACATCTATCCCGCCATCTACAAAGGCAAAGACACGCGTGCCGTGGAACTATCAGACGCCCTTTCTGACCTATGCCCGCGACTTCCCTGCCCTGGCCCACGGATATCGATTGCCTGCCTATCGCCTAGCGATTGAGGTCGTCGGAGTAGCGAGATAACTTCTAATACTTGTCATCTTCGTTCATCTCGCAGCGACTTAATCGCCTGAACTTTAGACGGCCCTCTGCTTGGGTCGCACCTAGATGTTGACCGCCGTCTTTTTGAGGCCGGAGAAAAGCCTGACGTTCTCCGAACGGGTAACACTGCACGTTGAAATCATACGCGGGCGAACGGAACTGACTCAGGGCAAATTGCTGGCCTTCAGCTCGGCTGGCGTGGATACAATCCTCGGGAACGTAGACCCAGTAGTTTCTGATGTGAAAGCCGATGACGGCGTGATAGACGCAATTATTCGAGCCGATTCCCGTGACGACGACATGGTCCCGGCAAGGGCGGAGGTCTAACTTCTTGAGCTGCTCTTCCATGGTCGTCTGATAAAAACAATCATGGGAATACTTTTTAATCACGATCTCGTTGGGATAGGGCTTCAGTTCCTCGACGAATTCTACGGCCGGACTGTTGTCGAGCAGCGAGTACGGCTTGCCGAAGAACGTAAATTCGGGATGATCTTTCGGCCTGACGGATTGAATATGAATGATCTTTCCGTTGGACCTCACGGAAACGGTCCAAGAGAGATCGAATGTTCTTAATGACCGGCTTGAGTCCCGACCATGTCGCTCGCAGCCTTCGGCTTGCATATCGACAATGATAAGGCCCGTGTGTTCCGGGGAAAGCTCGATTGTCCGTTCTTCGTCCACGAGAAACCTCCGATTTGGTAAGATAGAAGTCTTAGTACTTTTAACGAAGCCCGATAGCCCGCGTCAAGTAAGTCTCATCGAAATATTTCTGGGGTGCTTCCGCAATTTCGATTTGTTTTAGCAAAGCCGTAATATTTTCCCTTTAAGACGGACATCGAGATCGTCCGCGTAATAGTCCAGGGCTTTGCGCTCAATCGTAGCTGTCCCCGCGCAAACCGTGACTTCTTCCAAGCGTTATTGCCTTTTCTTTATCCCGCCGGATGAGGTCCATGGCTTTCGCGAGCGCCCTTAAGAACCTTACTACTTTGTCCGGGCTGAGCTTACGAATTCCCGTGTCGACGCGACGATCGTCGAGGGAATTTCGGTCAGAGTCTCTCTGGTATCCAGCAGAAGCGTAAAGCCGTCGTTCTCAGCTTGCACTCGCTGTCCCGGAGTCAGCGGCACCGCGTGTACCTTCCCGCTTTTCAACGCCGCGATGCGCGCCGCCGGCCCGCCTTCTATGTTCAGCACGGTAAAATCCCGATCTTTGATGAGTCCGTTTCGCCGCAGGGATTCTACCACGGCAAACTCTCCCATTCCGCCAATGCCGGTAATACCGATCGTCTTTCCTTTAAGATCCGCTACCGTTTTCAATCCCTTAGCGCTCATGAGCGCGTAGCTCATCCTGTTGAGATGACCGCTGACAACCACCACGGGAGCGCCACGGGCGATACCGCGTAAGATCGCGACGGCGCCTGCGATCACGAAATCGGCCTGGCCGCTCATAAGGAGCGCCATCATGATCGGGCCACTGCTGGCCAAGGTCACCGGCCTCACTTCCAAACCCTCTTCCTTAAAGAAACCGGCTCCGCGAGCAACCGCCGTGGGTAGGCCGGTATTCCAGCTCGTCGACACCAAGGCCACAGTGACAACTTGGACTTCCGCCGCGCTGGACAAAGATTGAACCGCACCGAAGAACAAAACCAGAAGGCCTAACAAAAAGTTTTTTCACATAACCCTCAGGCAATAATCAATGTTGCTTCAATGTTTGAGAAGCGCATGCAGTATGTTTTCAAGTTTTACCTTCTTGTTTCATTTTCAGTACTATTCGTTCTGTCAAATCTTTTTTGACACCTTGCCGAAGGGTGGAGCGGGAAATCGGCCATGATTTCTAGCCGCTCCGGCAGCTTGTGCTTGGCACATCTCCTCTTTCATGAGGAATTCGACCAGTTGGTCCAAAGTCAAAGCCTTGCCCTGTCGCAGGATCAAGCAGGCGCACATGCGCTCGCCGAGAATCGGATCCGGCATCGGCACGCAGGCGACGTTCTGGACCGCTGGATGAGTCAGGATGAGGTTCTCAATTTCCTCAGCACTGATTTTTTCGCCGCCCCGGTTAATGAGATCCTTCTTTCGTCCTTCCACCATATAGTTCCCAGACGGATGACGCCGCATCAAATCCCCCGAGCGATAAAAGCCATCAGTCGTGAACGCTCTGGCATTGTACTCCGGCACGCCGAAGTAACCGCGGAGCGTGTAGGGACCGCGGGCCAATAGTTCACCAACCTCGCCCGGCGAAACTTCACTATCGTCGTCGTCCACCAGCCGCACCTCATCGTCGGGGCTGACGGGCCTTCCGACGGTTTCCATCCGCACTTCTTCGGGATCATCCAGACGGACAAACAGCAGCATCCCCTCCGCCATTCCGAAGTTTTCCTGAACCGTAACGCTCGGAATGAGTTCTTTAGTGCGTCGCCGGATTTCCGGCCGCAGCCGCTGGCCGCCACTCTGGATGACTTGTAGCGAGGATAGATCGAAGTTTTTGATCGACAGGTCGTTGATCAAACGAATTAATAGCGCCGGTACGACAGCGATATGCGTGATCCGATGGCGCTCGATAAGACGAAAAATATCCTCGCCTCGTGTCGTATTCGCCAGCGACAACCTTGCCGCCGTGCAAGAGATAACCCTGCAATCCGGGACAGGCAAGCGGCAGGTTGTGAGCCAGCGGAAGCACGGTCAACAGAATCTTGCCGGTCCTACCCCGGTTACCGCCGCGGCCATTTTGGAGTTATAGACGTAGTCATTATGCGTTCGGGGGATGAGCTTGGGAATGCCCGTCGTGCCGCCCGACAGCTGGAAAACTGCAGGATCTTCGGGATCAATCATGATTTTCCTTAAATCATCCCGCGATCGTTTACTGCGTCGTTCGACGAGCTCGTTCAACGACAAAAACTTGCCGGTGCGTCTCCCAAAATAATTCCGAAACGCAAGGTCGTGTTTCGCTGCGCGGATACGCCGCATGAGATCTCTGTAGTCAAAGTCTTTGGTTTTGTCTGGTGTCGCGCACGCGACGGCGCCGGACAACTGGACGAACTGGCTTATCTCGCGGTAACGATGCGTCGGCAGCGCCATGATCGGGATGCAGCCGATCTTTTGTAGAGCAAAGTAGAGATAAGCGAACCTCGACGACATTGGGGAGTTGCATGACGACGCGGTCGAGCGGCTTGAGCCCTTCGTCGAGCAGGCTCAGTGCCAAATGCCCGAGCGTTCGTTGAGTTGCGCATAGGTAACGGACTGTTCGCGATCAATGATCGCGACCCGATCGGCGTATTTGGCGAAGACGTCGGCGAAAACATCCCGCAGGGACCGATCTTCCCAGTATCCCTTCGCGCGATACCGCGCTGCGAACTCCGGAGGAAATCGAACGACGCCGTCTAACATTCATCTCTCGCTAGCGCTCGTCGCGCTCAAGTTGTTCCAATCGTTCAAAGCGTTCAAGACGCCGGAACCCGAACGAGTTGCACATCTTCTTACTTGAACCTCCGAAAACGTTTTGAACGCTTAACGACTTGAACGTTTTGAACAGTGCTATCAGTTTAAGTCGTGCTGGAGAACCCGCCATCGACGATAATGATCTCGCCGGTAACGAAGCGGTTATGCAAAATTAGGCTCAGCATGCTGTCGGCAACGTCGTCTTCAGTGCAGCAGCGTTTGAGCGGCGTGTACTTCGCGCGGCGCGCCATCAGCCCCTCGTAGTTTTCCGCCAGCGTGCGCTTCATCCAGTCTCCTCGATCCATCCCGGCGCCACCGCGTTGACGCGGATTTGAGGTCCCAACGCATTGGCGAGAGTCTTGGTGAGGTTTGCCACCGCTGCTTTGCTGGCAGCGTAAGGCAATGGCTGCACGCTCGGCCTCAGACCGGCGATACTGCACGTGTTCACGATACAGCCGTTGGGCGAGTTCTTCAGGAGCGGCACCGCGGCGCGCGTTACCAAAAACAGACCCAGCACATTGACATTGAAGACCCGATTCCAGTCTTCGACTTTCATGCCCTCAAGATCTTTCGGCTCCACATCGACGGTGGTTCCAGCATTGTTGATCAGGACGTCGAGCCGGCCAAACTCCTTTGAGTCGCTGCGATCATGGCACGCACGCAACTGTCGTCGCTGACGTCGCAGCGATAAAGCAAGGCCCGCGCCCCCGCGGCTTCGGCATCGCGAGCCGTAGTCTTGGCCGCATCCTCGCTGCGGCTGAAGTTAATGACCACGTCGTAGCCGTTTCGCCAACGCCACCGCCGCGCTTCGGCCGATTCCCGTGGATGCGCCCGTAACCAGCGCCGTAGGCTTGTCACTAGTCATTGTTTGCAAACCGATCCTTGTCCGTATTCTATTTCAAGTCTTCATTACGTATCGAGAAAAATTTCAAGAATTCAGCTTTCAGTAGCCGTTCGACATTTTTTCCCAAAATCTTTTCTTTTGCCTCTCCAGAGATATCCATCTGCTCGATACTAGGAACGGCAGCTTCCAAGTCTCCGATCGGAAGCGGAAGTCACTGCCCATAACGATTCTTTCGGCACCGAAAAAGTCGTAGGCCATCATGAGAGTCGGCTTATAGAAACAAACCGCGTCGGTATGCAGGTCCTTCAGATACTCGGAGGTCGGCTTCTTCGTTTTGACGCCGCACATCGGATCGTGATAGCCCCGATCAATTCTTCCAACCAGAAAAGGTATGCCGGCTCCGAGATGGGCAATGACAAAGTTAAGCTCGGGAAACCTCTCGAGAATTCCGGAATAAGCAAGCCTCGTCGCCGACAGCATGATGTCGAACTCAAAGCCAAGAATGATCGCGAGGCGCCATTCCTTCATCACCTGGGCGCCCACGGGCGTCGTGGATGAATGAAGATCGGCACGCCAAGCGCTTGTGCTCTCTCGTATACCGGCAGGAGAAAGTCTGAATCCGACGTTTGCCCCGCCACATTGGTCAGCATGCACAGTCCTTTCAGACCGAGATCAAAGATGGCTCTGTCCAGCTCCTTTAGAGCGAGCTTGGTATCGATCAGCGGAAGCATGGCGAGAGCTTGAAAATTCTTTGATACTTTTTATCACTTGAGCGAGGCCGTCGTTGATGATTCGGGCCATGTCGGCGCTTTCGTCGGGCGAAAACGGTCGATTCCCGGATGCGGCGTCGTCAAGATCTGCATATCGATCCTATTCTGCTTGATCTTGTCGAGCCTTACTTCAATATCGAAGAAGTCTTCGGTCACCGGCCCGGCTTTGGCTCCCATGCTCAAGATGATTTTCTCCCCTTTTTCGTTCTTTTCGATCCTGACGTCGCCCTTGGAGGCTTCCAGTTTCTTCAAGTATGCTTCGGGATAAAAATGGCAGTGAAAATCGATATTCATGGCTCAACCCTCCCAAAAACCTCATACCTCATAACCTTCGGCGGTCTTGCGTGTCAAGACGACCACGGATGGCATAGTGAAAATAGACATTTCGTGCCGCTTCATGTATGGGGGTTAAAGTCACACTGGAGAGAAACGGAAAAAGGAGCTGGATCATGTTCACAACCAAGTGGTCCACTTCGGAACGAAAGTACGACGTCCTGGTGGGAACGGGATGTCAAGGTGCGCATGCCGGATGGCACCTTGCTCGATGGCAATATCTATCGCCCGGCTTCCTCCGAGCGTTTCCCGGTTATCCTCGGCGCCCACGCCTATAACAAGGACCTCCAGTCGCCGCCAATGCGCCCGGTGGGCTTCACACCCATGCGCGGCTACGCATGGAGAGCGGCGACTCCACCTTCTTTGCGCGCCGCGGCTACGTTCATGCGGTTTTCAATGCGCGGCAGCGGGAAGTCCGGGGGTTTCTATCAGCTCATGGGCCCGCTTGAAGTGCAAGATATCTGCAACCTCATCGAGTGGCTTGCCGCACAGCCTTGGAGCACCGGCGATATCGGCATGTTCGGCGTCTCTTATTTCGCACGGCTCGCCAAAGCGGTAGCCGCCGTGGGCCCGAAACCATTGAAAGCGATTTTCGCCCCATTCGCCGGCACGGATGATTATCGCCACCGTTGTTATCACGGCGGCATTCTGGCCCACGGCTTTATCACTCACTGGCGGAACAGCCTGCACCGACCGAACTATCGCAGCTTGTACAAAGACGCCCACGGCGAGGCCGCGTATAAAGACGCCATCGCCCAGGCGATGCGCGATGAAGAGATCATGGCAGTTCCAGGATTGCGCGAAGTGCTGCAGAATCCAGAGGCGGGAACTAATGCGTTGATCGTCGATTTCCTGTTGCATCCGTTCGACGGACCGTTTTGGCGTGAGCACAGCGCCCAAGACGCGAAGGCTACCATCCCGGCTTACCTCGGCGCCTCGCTGGGGCAACTACGGTCTCCATCTGCCCGGTGCGTTTAGCGCCTGGCAGGATTGGCGGGGACCAAAAAGATGGTCATCGGCCCGGGAATCTATCTCGATCGACCGGTATACCAATATCAAGACGAGTCGCTGCGCTGGTTCGATCACTGGCTCAAGGGCATCGACAACGGCGTCATGGATGAGCCACCCATCCGCTGCTTCATTCCGCCCACTGGGGAATGGAAATCCTTGAATGACTGGCCTCCCGTCAGAGGCACGCTGGACCACATTTTACTTGCATAAAGACGGCATACTCAGCGAGCACGAGCTGTGGCCTAGCGAGGGCACGGACGCGTTCGATGAATCGAACTTTGAACACGGTTCAGTAACTTATGCGACTCCGTTGATAGTCGAGAATACCGAAGTCTTGGGACCGAGCGTGTTGACGCTATATCTTTCCACTACGGACACGGACGCGTTGCTATTCGTAACTTTGCTGGCGATCGATCGCGAGGGTCAGGAACAAGAGCTAACGCGCGGTTGGTTGCGGTCGTCGCAACGCCGTTTGCGCGAAGACAGCAAGCCGTGGGAGCCGATTCAAGCGCATAAAGACCGAGAGCCGCTGGAGCCGGGAAAATTTACGAGTTACGCGTTCCAATTGTACCGACGGCACGCTTGTTCCAAGCTGGGGAACGCATCGCCCTTCGCATCAAAGGCGCCGACGACGAGCCTGCCTTGAGCTCGCTGCAAGCTCTCGCGCGTAACCACTTGCGACGGCCGCGACCCGCTCGGATTACCATTCACCACGACGAGTCGCACCCGTCGCACCTTGACCTGCCAATCACGCGAGGCAACTTGATCGGAACTTTCTTTCCGGCGGCGATATCAGCTCGTTTGGGCTTTCTCGTTAAAAACGCAGCCTCTGTTTCTGAGATTTCATTTCCGCCGTTCGTCCCTTGACGCCCATGATGGATCTCCCCTATTGTCATGACTACGCCGCAGATCGCAAAGCCGAGTGAATTTGAGACACGCCGTAACAAGAGACTGCGGCCGGGATGACTGCCCCTGACGCAGCATAAGTCCGAAACAGGAGGTAAGGTCCATGCCGATTCCCACTACGATGAACGCGGTGGTGCTACACGACGCCGATGATATGCGGGTGGAGAAGCGTTCGGTGCCGCAGCTCGGCCACGGCGAGGTTCTCCTGAAGGTGAATGTCGCTTCGATCTGCGGAACCGACGTAAAGGTCTTGCACAGGACGCTCCAGGGGCAACCGGCAGGTGAGTTCATCATGGGCCACGAGTACGCCGGAACCGTGGCCGCGCTGGGGCCAGGCGTCAACGAGTTCGAGATCGGAGAGCGGGTCGCCGTGGAGGTGCACAAGGGCTGCGACCGCTGCGAAAACTGCATCAAAGGCTGGTACACCTCCTGCCTGAATTACGGAGATCTCGCCAAAGGCCACCGCGCGAAAGGTCTCACCTGCGACGGCGGTTTCGCAGAATACGCCGTCAATCATATCAACACACTTTACCGATTGCCCGACAATCTGACGTTTGAGCAGGCCTGCATGGTGACCACCGCCGCCTCGCCGCTCTGGGCCATCGATCTCATGGGCGGTTACCTTGCCGGCGAGACCGTGCTCGTCCTCGGGCCGGGGCCGATCGGTCTCATCGCGGTACAGCTCTGCAAGGCGCTCGGTGCGGAACGGGTCATCCTCAGTGGTACCCGGGACTCGCGCCTGGAAATCGGCAAACAGCATGGTGCGGACTTCACGATCAACGTGCGCAAGGAGACTTTGGCCGATCGTGTGCGTGAAATAACGCAGGGCAAGGGTGCCGATTCCGTCCTCGAATGCGCTGGCGGGCCGACTTCCATGCAAGAGGCGCTGGAAAACGTCAAGCGCGGCGGCCGCATCGGGGTCGTGGCCTGGTACGCCGGCCCGGTGCAGATGGACATGAATCTCGCGGTTCGGAGCAACGTCCGCATCTACGCGGCACGAGGCGAGGGTGGAATGAACTGCGGCCGCTCGCTGGCCCTGATGAGCGCGGGCAAGATCGCGGCCGACCCGATTATCACTCATCACTTCACACTGGATCAGATTCACGAAGCGTTCCGGACTTACGTTGAGCGAATCGACAACGCGCTGAAGGTAATCATCCATGTCTAAGCCGTCATCGAAGAAATTGGGAGCTCGATCCTAAGGAGGCGGAATATGCAAACGCGTCTATCAGTTATGACAATGGTACTTCTCGCGGCCCTAACACTGGGCGGGATTGCCAAGCGCCCAGGTTCCCCGACGGACGCTCGTCATTGGGATGCCGGTCACGCCCCCGAACCTGCCTCACGTCGGCGTCTATGTCGCGAAAGACCTCGGTTACTTCGATGAGGAGGGGATCAGCGTCGAGTTTGCACAGTTTGAATCCGGCCTACAGGCCTTGCGCGGCGGTGTGGCCGGAGGGCTGGACATCCTTGGAGCCAGCAGCGAACCGGTGATCGCCGCTATCAGTCGTGGGGCGAAAATCCGAAGCATCTTCAGCTATGCTCACAGGCTCACGGTTGTCATGGCGGCTCAGGAGAGCATCCGCAGACCTGCCGATCTGCGCGGGAAGAACCTCGGCATCCAGGAGGTTGGAGCATTCCGCGAAGTGATGACGCGGGCCGTCCTCCACAGCGCCGGACTCACCCCGCAGGACGTCAATTACGTCCCCGTGTCGAGCGCCGGCTACATCGCTGCCCTCACGGCTAACAAGATCGACACGGCCATCCTGCACATCGACCAAGCGTACATGGCGCGGACAAAAAGGCGTCCCTCCACTCCTTGGTGCCCCTCTGGGAGGTCATGCCCAGCTACTGGTACGGGACGTTTAGCACCACTGAGGAGTTGCTGCGGAAGGACCCGGACCTCCTCGGCCGCGCTGTTGCAGCCCTCATGCGGGCTCACCGTTTCATGTACCGCAACAAGGATCGCACCCTTGATCTCGCAAGCAAGCACACGGGCTATCCGAAGGAAGTCCTGAGCCCAGCCTATGATGCGCTGGCCGCCGCGAAGGTCTGGCCGGTGAATGATGGGATGCCGGCCGAAATGGTGGAGGTGACCATCAACAAGTTGGTGGAAATCGGCCTTCTGAAGGAAAACGAGAAGCCAAAAGTCGAACAGGTGGTGGATCGAGGGCCGGCGAACGCCGCCTTGGCCAAGCTAGGACGGTGGACTGACGACCCTAGCTGGAAATAGTTCGGCACCGAAGCGATAGGGTTAGAGACCAACTTTCGGCACGCGCCGGTCGAGTTCCAGGGCACTTCCCTCGGTTTTCCTCACCGATTACCTGGAGAAGATCTTCAGCTTTTCGGTGGGAAACCGCACATAGATCGAGCTGCCTGGTTCGAATTGCTGGTCCAGCCCCGCCGTCTTGCCGCGGAGCTTTCGTCCGTTGGCGGATAAGTAACAAAGCGTCATGTCCCCGAGAAAAAGCTGGGAGACCAGTTGAGCCGGGAATTCATTGCTTAAGCCACTAGGTTCCCGTGAAAGGGAAACATCTTCAGGTCTGATGGCGACAATCACTTCTTTGGCCGTACCGTTCGGAACTGTACAGCTCACTACGCCCAGATCGGTTTTGACACAACCATCAGATTGGAGCGTACCGTCGAATTCGTTCATGGAGCCCAAAAATTCTCCCACCTTCCGGTTGAGAGGAAAGTGATACAGATCTTTGGGGGCACCGATTTGCAAAATCTTTCCTGCACTCATCACGGCGATTCTGTCGGCCAATGCCATCGCTTCTACCTGATCGTGAGTCACATAGAAAACCGTAATGCTGAGTTTTTTCGCCAAGCTCCTGATCTCATCTCGCACTTCCTCTCGGAGCCGAGCATCCAAGTTGCTTAGAGGCTCATCCATAAGGAGAACCTTGGGCTCCACGGCCAACGCCCGCGCCAGCGCCACCTCTCTGCTGTTGACCGCCGCTGAGAAACGGAACCGGTCGATCGGCGAGAGCTGATAGCTGGACCATCTCAAGAGCCCCCATGACTCGCTCGCGGACTTTGGATCGTGGCAATCTTCTCTTCCCGTCGGTTAGAGGGAATGCCACATTATCGAACACCGTCATATGGGGCCACACTGCATAGGACTGAAACACCATGCCGATCGCCCTATCCTCCGGAGTGATGAAAATATTCCGTTCTGCGGAGCTGACCATCTGCTCCCCAAGAAAATCTCTCCGGCTTCCGGCCTTTCCAGCCCGGCAACGCATCTGAGCAGTGTGGTCTTGCCGGACCCGCTAAGTCCGAGAAGCACAAAGAACTCTTTCTCGTTCACCTGCAGATCGACCCCGTCCACCGCCTGGACTGAATCAGTGCCCGTTTTGAATGTCTTCCGGAGTGAATGGATTCCGATCATCGGGAACTACTTGAACGGCTTGAACGTTTTGAACGATTTGAGCGGGCAGAGTTGCATGACCCGCCCTACGCCGCCGACGAAGCGACATGCTGCTGGCGCCGCGCATAGATCCAAAAGCTCGTCACCAGCGGTGACATGACAGTCATCATAATCACAGCGATCGCCGCCGCATCCCCCAACCCACCGCCATGCCACTGCCCCCAAATGTAAGTGGATAGAACTTGGCTCTTTGGTGACGCCAAGAAAACCGCCATGGTAAGCTCCCGGTACGACGAAAGCGACGTCCATATCCACGCATAGACCAGTCCTGGGCGAATCAACGGTACAATCACTTTATAGAGGATACGAAACGTCGAAACCCCGCCGACCTGAGCCGCTTCTTCCAGCTCGCGGTGCACCTGAATCATACTATTGTTGAGGATCCTCGTTCCGAAACTGATCCAACAAATAACGTAGACCGCCATAAGCACAAAGATGGTTCCATACAGTGGAACTACGTTGGACACGAGCAACGCGAAGTAGGCGATCGCTAGAGCAAAAAGCAGGTTGGGCACGGGGTGGGGTAGAAAGGCAATGGCATCTAAAGCAACTCGCCAGCGCATGCGCGAGCGGGTCACGATCCACGAAATTGCCGAACTCATCACTACAATGAGGGTAGGCACGATCACCATGAGGAGCAGCGTATTCACGGCGGCTTGTAACAGAGAACTGTCGAAGAGCAATGGCGTGTGTAACGCTCAAAGGAAGCGGCAGCAAGCGCTTGTCGCGAGGGAATCTGAACGTAGGAAGCAGTGACACCCAGAAAATAGCCAGCAACGGCAATACGAAGGCCAGCAAAAAGTAAGTTCCGAGAAGCCCCCAACCGAGCATCCACCAGCGCCTGAGTTCGACTGGGCGCGACTGATAAGATTTTCCGGAAATGATCTGATACCTGTGGCTTTGTTTGAGCGCTACGAAATAGGGAATCATCAAAATCAGAGACAATCCGACCATGATGGTTCCGTAGGCCCCGCTGAGTCCGTAACGGGGCAGCCCCTCGTTGGGGTTGATCATAAAATAGATGGCGGTGCTGAAAGTAAAAATGTTGTTCGCCATGCCGATCACGCCGGGAACGTCGAAAGCGGCGATGGCAACGGTAAACATCCAGATGATTGCGGAGAGCAAAGCCGGCCACACCAGAGGCAGCTCGACCCGGACGAGAGTGCGCCATTTATTCACCCTGTGGACGCTGGCTGCTTCAACCAGCGCGGGATTCATGCCGCGCAAGGCCGCGGAGATCATCACGTAAGCCAGCGGTGCCAAGGTCAAGCCTTGAACGAAACCGATGCCGCCTAACGTCGCGATGTTTAACGGAGCGCTCTTCAGCCCAAAAAGCTGCATCAAGAAAATGTTGATCACCCCAATGCGCGGGTGACGAGAAACACCCACCCCATCGCCTTCAAAAAGTGGGGAAAGAGGACGCCGATGCTCAACAGACTCATGGCCAAGGCTTTGTAGGGCAGGTCGGTGCGCTCGATCAGCCACGCGAACACAAACCCCAAGGGAACCGAGACGGCAATCGTAACCGCGGAAAGATCAATGTCGTCACCATGACTCGATAACTGTACGGGTCGGTAAGCAACGATGCGTAGTTGCCAAGCGTATAAGGCGATGGCTGGCCCGGTACTCCGGTTCGTAGGCTCATCCAGACGATAGTGAACAGCAGACCGACTATCGCCAGCGCCGCGACTCCCGCCACCCCCAACAGAACGACCTTGGACCCGTCGATACTCCAAGGAATGGGTTTCAGCGAGAGGGCGCTGTTAGCTGTTGGCATGGATTCCATGGTTGGCTTTGCGTCGCGAGCTTGAGAAGTTTACCGTTTGAGTAATTTGGCCAGCTCCTCATTAAGCTTGGCGCCGCCGCCCTTCAGGTAAAAGTTGAAAATCTCTTTGGGGTCCTGCAGCACGGTGCCATTCTCCCGTACATATTTCGCCATTCTGGAGCCTTCAACCAATGGAGACGAGCGGAAATCATGTTTATCGAGAATCGACTGACCTTCTTTGGAAACCATGAATGCGGCAAACAGTTTCGCCAAATTCGGATGCGTGGAATTTTTCGGCACGCCCAAATGAAAATAGGAAGTGTCGCCCGGGCTCGTCCCCAAAACGGCAATCAGCGGCGCTCCTTTAGCTTGCCATTTCCACATGGTGGCTAACGAATCACCGATATTGGCCATGATCGGGAACTCGCCGCTGACGACACGTTCCTCTTCGCCGTAGCGCAGCCAGCCGCCGCCCAGGGCGACGAGCTTGCGAGTAAAATCTTTGACTCTTTCCTCGCCCCACATCAAAGACAACTCGACCAACCAGTTCGGGTATGGCGGAATCGCCAATCTTCCCGACCAAGGCGGACTCAGGCGTGGATCGATCAGGTCCTCATATTTTTTTGGCGCCTTGTCCGGCGCAATCAAACTCGAATTATAGATGATTCCCCGCGGCGATGTGTAGACCAGAACAGCTTTTCCGGCAAGAATCTCCTCCATATTTTTGCTTACCCAGGGAAAGGTGGCGGACAAATTCACTTCCTCCAAAACACTCTCTTTTTGCAAATGGGCGAATTGCCCCAACGAACCGAGATAAATATCAGTGGACGCTTTGCCGCCAACTTTGTACTCAGAGATCACCCGCGCGGCCATGGAATTCATTTCCGGACCGGCGGTAAAAGAATCCGGCTGTTGAGTCCGAACTTTTGTTGAAGGCGGCTTCGATTTCCGCAAGCCCTTTTTCCCGCCAAAGGTTCCGGTCCGGCGACGAAATAGAGATCGCCCTCTTTCTTTGCGGCAGCAATCAGGTTGATCCAGCGCCTCGGCGGCCCGCAATGGGAACGGCAGAACCAAAAATGACAAAGAATTACGATCGCGCCGGTGTTAATGACTCTGGCGTGACGCATGGTTATACTCCGCTGCTAGCAAAGACTGTGTCCGGCAAGCTCCATGTTTTCAGCGGCCGCCCTTCGGAAAGCGCGCGCAACTCGCGCACCCAAATCTTTCTCATGAGGATGATCGCGGCATCCGACCGTCCCAAGCGCTCGCGCGTTACGGTCGGGGATCGCCCCCTGCCCTTCCTGGGCAACATGGTCTTGGATGTTAACGATGTCGGGCCGGTCCTCGATCTCGTGGATGCTAGCTTGCCGGCGAGAACCGCGTCGGCCATTTCCCTGGCAGAAGGAAGGTTCGCCGCTGTAGCCCGCCGTTGCCGGCGCCGTTCCCGGTAGTCGTTCCGCCGCCTCGCCGGTGACGTGAACCAGACTAACGTTAAAGCTCGCGTGACTCAGGTCGTCGATGGGCACCCGCCAGGCAAAGGCGTCGCGCCACATCTCTGCCGATTCATCGGGCGAGCCCTTGATGTAGAGAATGTTAGGCATGAGGTAATGGTTTACCCGTGACGACACCGTTGGAGCGGGTGCCGTACATCGCGACGCCGTATTCGGTTTCCTCTGCAGTGATCTTGGGAATATCCCAGTTGAGGCCAAACCTGGTGAAATTGGACTTCGAATGAGTGAACGGGACATGGGCCTGGTCGACACCATTTTCAAGCGTGTTGAAATAATTGCAGTGCCGGATGTAAGAGCTCACATCCACCACACCTTCCGTCTCCAATTGCGGATAGCGCGGAAAAGGCGGCGCCGCGCCGTCACCCAGGTAGGCGAACACAAGCCCCAAATATTCTTGCGTTGGATAGCTCCGGATTTTTACTTTTGATGCAAAGCTCTCATTCTCCGCCGGTTGCTCAACGCATTGCCCCGTGCCGTCATATTTCCAGCCGTGATAGAAACAACGAATACAGTCCCCTTCAACCCAACCGAGGGAAAGCTGTGTGCCGCGATGGGCGCAGCGAAAGCCCACGACGTAGGTTGCGTCGCTCGCGCCGCGATAGAGAGTAAACTCTTCGCTCATGATTCGAATCGGCGCCGCCTGTCCCGCTTTGAGTCTTTCCGACTACATAGACCGGTTGCCAAAACCTTCGCATGTACTTCCCGGCCAAAGTGGCGGGGCCGGTATGGACGAAATCCGCTTCGTCAACGTTTGGCTTCAACTGATCAGCGGGCACCATTGTCAAGCAAAACTCCTCTTCTCTTTATCTCTGCGAGCCTTACGTTATTTCAGTAGTATTTTGGTCAGCTCTTCCTCCAACGCCGTGTCGTCCCTCTGAAACAGCTCGTTCAGCTCCCGCGGGTCTTGGAGTTTAAGCTTGTTGCTGCGCACATATTTTGCCATCAGAGTTCCATCCACCAGATAGGAGCGAGCGCATGGTCATGCTTTTCCATTACCGCCTGGGCTTCCCTGGTAGTCATGAAGGCAACGAACAGTTTCGCTGAGTTGGGATGGGCTGAATTTCGCGGCACCCCAGCTGATAGTAAGAAGAAGTCGGCGGTGAAGAGCCGGGCAATCCCACCAGCGGCGCGCCTTTCGCTTGCCACTTCCACATCGCCTCCAAAACACCGCCGGTGCTCGCCATGATAGGAAACTCGCCGCTGACGATGCGCTCCTCTTCTCCTTGGCGTAGCCGGCCGCCGGAAAGCGGCGCGAGCTTGCGCGCGAAGGCTAACACTTTTTCTTTGCCCCAGCTCCCCGACACTCGAACCAGCCAATGGATCGTACGACGGGATCGCGATTTTTCCCGCCCACGTTTGGCTTAACACCGGGATCGACTAAGTCTTCGTAGCTCTTCGGCGCCTTGTCCTTGGGAATCGAGTTTGAATTGTAGATGATGCCGTGGAACGACGCATAGACGAGCAACGTCTCCTGGGGAAAGATTTCCATTTCTTTGGTCACCCAGGGAAAGACACCCGACCAGTTGACCTTCTGCAACACTTTCTCTTTATTCATCGCCGCCATCGTGCCGTCCGAGCCGAGATACAGATCCGTCGATGACTTCGCGCCGGCTTTAAGCTCGCTCATGACGCGGCCGCCACCTGTGGAAAGCTCGGCCCCGAGCCAAATTAATTTTCGACGTTAAGCCATATCTTTTGTTAAACGCTGCCTCCAGTTCGGCAAATCCTTTCTTCCCGCCAAATGTCGATGCGCTGGCGATCAGGGTGACTTCGCCTTCCTTTGGCGCCCGCCACCAGCTGTTCGAGGGTCGCTTCCGCCGCCACGGCCTGGTAAACACCGACCACAAGTATGTGCAAGCACAACACAGCAATAAGGCTGAGCATTAGAAGTCCTCCTCTAACATCGAAGATGGAGAATCGAGGATTGAGGATCGCGATCCCTATCTTCCATCTTCCATCCTCGAATCTTCATTCTTCAGCCAAGCGCCTCCACGGCATCCCTGCTGGAATCGAAGGTTATCGATTTGTTTTCATTCGGATCACGGATCACCCGAAGGGATCTTTCCCCGCGCCGCACGGCATCGATGGAATCCCGAATCATCTTGCGTAGCATGATGATTCCCTGATCGGACGACGCCAGATGCTCCTTGGTTCCGGTCGGCAATGACCCCTTGGTTTTCTTGCGCGACGCGGTCTTGTTCGTGCGTATGAAAGATTCCACCAACCGTCCTGAACCCGTTTGTACACTCCGGGCTCGCTTTTTTGAATCCCTGCGATTTCAGCAGTACCGGTTGAGTCGGCTGCCCGTCTCTATGCGGATAGAAATCGATCCAATAAGTCGTCGTCTTGAAATCATCCGTGGGCACACGGAACCGAATCACTTGCCGCGGCTTTTCGCCCACGCGGGCGGCAGAATGGCGTATGTGGGAGGGAAAAAGGAAGTGGGAGATTCGTGGCTTGGAAACGCCTTCTACCCAGGTTGTTTCCTTGATGCCGAACTGGGTCTGCTCCCAGTTGATCGTTGGCCGCTTCATCGCCATGTTCGGATACCCGGCGGCATGGAGCGCGATGGAGTGCGCGCCGTCGGCGGAGTTCTCGGCGCGCTGCAGCCAGTTACAAAACTCTTCGCCTCCACCGATCACGCGACAGCCGTCATCTCGAACCAGCAGGTCATAACCGGGTAGCAACGGTGCAGGCTCCGGACCAATGTACGCGAACACCAGACCAGCCGGCCTCCTGAGCGTGATAGGCCGGGTGCTGAATACGATCCTTGAAGGTGCTGTCTTCCGGCTCGGCAGGCTGTTCTAAACATTTTCCGCGCCGATCGTAGAGCCAGCCGTGGTAACAGCATCGAATTCCGTTGTCCTCGACCCGCCCGAACTCAAGCGACGTGCCACGATGGGAACAGTGGAGTTCCAAGATCCCCAGCTCTCCGCCACCATCGCGGAAGAGAACAAAGTCTTCGCCCAAGAGCCGCACCTTGACCGGCGCGCCTTTCGATTTCACTTCCTCGCTAAAGCCCACAGGCCACCAGTAACGCCGGAGCATCTCACCGGCAGGCGTGCCAGGTCCGACTCGGGTCAGCAGTTCGTTTTCTTCGTTTGACAGCATGGAATCTTTCCTGTTGTTTATCGAGCTCGTTTTCAGGCCGATCAACAAAGTCCCAGATGCGAGGCGCGCGAGGAATCGATCCTTCGACTTGCTCAGGACACGCTAGGCGAAGCGTACTTAGCAGTACGTTGGAGCGAGTCGATCGCAGCGCAACGACGCAGGTGGGCTTTTTTCATCGGCCTGTTACTGCTTCAGCATCCTCGTCAGCTCCTCCTTAAACTGCAAGCCGCTTTCTTCGTCTTGGAGATAATAAGAAATGGAATCCTTGGGCTCTGAAGCTTGATGGGGTTTTGGCGCAAATACTTCGCCATTCGGGTTCCCTCTACCAAATGGGAAGAGCGAAAGTCGTATTTGTCGAGAATCTCTTGACCTTCTTTCGAGGCCATAAAGCCGACGAATAATTTCGCTAGATTGGGATGCGCCGAGTTCTTTGGCACGCCCAATTGAAAATAGGACGGCAGCACCGGTGTTGAGCCGATAACCGCCATCAGCGGCGCGCCTTTGGCTTGCCACTGCCACATCTGTTCCACCGCGCCGCCCATGTTGGCCGCGATGGGAAACTCGCCGCTGACCACCCGTTCCTCTTCGCTGTAACGAAGCCGTCCGCCGCTGATGGCGACCAGCTTACGAGTAAAGCTCTTGACCCGTTCTTCGCTCCAAATCATCGACAACTCGACCAGCCAGGAGACGTAGGGTGGAATGGCTAGCTTGCCCGCCCAGGTCGGGCTCAGACGGGGATCGACCAAGTCTTCATAAGTCTTTGGCGTTTTGTCTTTGGGAATAAGATTGGAGTTATAGATTATGCCGCGCAGCGACGTGAAGACCAGCAGCCCTTCCTCAGGGAAAATCTCCATCGGCTTGCGTGATCCAAGGAAAAACGCCGGACCAGTTGACCTGCTCCAGTGCTTTCTCCTTGTGCAGCAACGCCAAGATGAGATTGGGAGCCGTGATAGATATCCGTGGAGGCTTTGTTGCCGCTTTTCAATTCGGTAATGACCCGCGCTGCCATCGCATTCATTTCCGGTCCAGCAGCGAAGCGAATTCTGAGCGTTGAGGCCGAATTTCTTATTGAAAGCAGCTTCCAGCGCCGAAAGAGTTTTCGTTCCGCCGAAGGTCTGGGCGCCGGCAATGAAAGTTAAGCTCAGATTCCTTCTTGGCCCCGGTCACCAATGAATCGAGAGTTTCGGCGCCAGTTGACCGATGGCTGGCGGCCAATAGGAACAACAAGCGTTAAGAGAAACCCGGACATCATGGACATGCTCCCAAACAAGCGTGTTCACGTCACTTCGAGAGCAACTTTTCCAAGTCTCGTGGATCGATGTTGGTATTTTCCGCCCGAGCACGAAGCCACGATCACGAGCACGATCTAGTCAGCAAATCTTCATGTGGTATCAGCCGAATCATCTCATTCTGCGCCGGGTCCCTGACGACGCCCACCGGATCCAGACCTTTTGCACCGCTTCGATGGATTCCTTATAAAGACGGCGCAAAAGGATGACGCCCCCGATCCGTGTAGCCCAAATGTTCCCTCGTCCGGTCATAGATCGGCCCCTGGCTTTCTTGAGCAACCCGATCCTGGTCTCCGCGAGCAAACCAGTTGATCGATTCATCCCATTTGTAGACTCCGGGCTTGCTCTCAACAAGACCTTGCTCAGATTCATCCTTCATGATCTTTGCTACCGGCCTACCATTGACGGTGGCGCCGAATTCCACGGTGAAGTGCATGGTGTGGGTGTCGTCGATGGGCACTCGCCAACGCATCACCTCGCCCGCGCTGCTCGCGCGGTGCTCCGTCGGGTGACCCTCTTCGACGTTGCCGGTCTTGTTCATCGTCGGCATGACGAAAAAATTGACGTGAGCATATCGTTTTCCGTCCGCCACGCGACGGGTGTAAGTGTTCAGAACGCCATATTCGAAAACTTGCGGGTTGATCTCGCCGTCTTCCCACGTTGGCGTTGAGGCGGTTCGATGCAGCCAGCGTCAAGTGATTTCTGATCCACGGAATTTTCGATCATCTGAAAAAGTTGCAATTCACGGTCCGCGCTCGCCGCGCTCGCACTCCGTCCTCCCGCACCAGCACGTCCCAGCGCGGCAAGAGCGAGGCCGGTTGGGGTCCAAGATAAGCGAAACACCACGCCGCCCAGCTCTTGAACTTTATAAGCCGGATGACGAACCCGTTGTCCGAAAGTGCTGTCGACCGGCTCGCCGGGCATTTCCAAGACCCGCCCTTCGACATCATAAAGCCAGCCATGATAGCAGCAGCGCAAACCGCCATCCTCCAGATGGCCAAATTCCAGCGAAGTGCCGCGATGCGAGCACCGCAACGCCAGTAGTCCCAGCCGATTTTGCTCGTCGCGAAAGAGCACAAGATCTTCGCCCAAGATTCGTCTCCGATCGGCCGGTTTTTCAACTCTTGACGAATGCGATCGGGTGCCAGTAGCGACGCAACATTTCTCCGCGGGCGTTCCGGGCCCTACGCAGGTTAACGACTCGTTTTCTTCTTTCGTTAACATCGAGAGCTATCTCCTCTTTCTATGACTGTGAGTAATCTGTGGATGAGCCATTACTCACTCATATCCCCCCATGTGGCTCCCTCGCGATATAGCTGCAAGAGATTTTAGAACCGGCGCGTCGCTCATGGAAAACAGAATGGCTTCCTCAGATGCTGCGCGATTCAAGTGGCGATGGGGATACCAAAGCGGAACGACGAAAGAATCTCCAGCTTCCCAATCGAAGCGCTCGTCGCCAACGAAGCTCGATCCGCTGCCGCGAAACGCATGGCAAATAACGGTGCTGGTGTGACGATGCGCTTCTGTCTCCTGTCCTGGGCGGAGAAGACTCAGAGCACATTGGATCGTCGGCATGGTGGAACCCTCTGTCTTTGGGTTCCGATATTCCAAAGAGGTAGCCGTCAAAGCGGTCCGGAGCGGCCGCCTCAACCAGCGCGTTTAATCTTCGATACGTGTCCGACCACTTGTAGTGAAAAACTCGGCTGCCGGAGCGCCGGCTGGCCGAATATGACCATATGAAAAGCGACTTCTTCGCTGGTTTTCTCGATGAGCTGCGCGTTCTCAGGGTACGGCTCAAAAAGAAGCTGTTGCAGAGATTGGACCAGGGGTATGTCGAGCCCGTCGAGCCAGATAATCGGTTTCCCCGAGTCGTTCGTGTGGTCATGCCAGCTAAGTTGAGGAGTCAGAATCAGATCGCCTTCTTCCATCACGCACTTTTGCCCATTGACCGTTGTGTAGGCGCCGTTCCCCTTAAGAATAAAGCGCAAAGCAGCGGCAGTGTGCCGGTGTGGCCGAGCGTGCTCGCCCGGCTTCGACGTACTGAAACGAGAATTGAAGGGTATGGGTGGTCGCCTGACGATCGCGGAGCGCCGGATTGAGTAAACGGACAGTTCGACGCTCAGCCTCTTCCATGCTGACTACTTCGCCGGCCCGCATCAAACTCTCGTGGACATCCTTCCATTTCCACAGGCACGGCTGAACCGTGGTCTCGGGGTACGGAGCATAACTTTCGAGACCCAACTGCCAATGCCCTCCCAGATTCTTCTGTGGCCATGTCTCGGTTGAGAGATTCGACGCTATCTGCAACAAGAACAGGTTGCTTCATTGTACTCTCCTATAGTGTTTCCGGCTTCGCGCCCTCTGCGCGTCTGACTCTAGAGTCCATGCGTTCAAGCTGTTCAATCGCTTCGCTACGTTCAACTCCCCTCCTTTGTCCTCCCCGCGGTCGCGGGGGAGGAATGAGGTGGGGTTTGAACGGCTTGAACCGTTTGAACGATTTGAACGCCCTTATCTATCCCAATGCTCCGATCTCCTGCATGCTGGCATCGAAGGTTATATTTTCGTTTTCGCTCCGCGTCTCGGATAATCCAGATGGGATCTTTGCCCTGCCGAACGGCGTCGATGGATTCTTTGATCATGTTGCGCAGCATGATGACGCCCTGGTCCGACGCTCCAAGATGTTCTTTGGTCCGATCATAGATAGGCCCCTGACTCTCCTGCGCTACGCGATCCTGGTCATGAGACGCGATACCCCACCAGCCGTCTTCGACGCGTGTATAGACACCCGGTTGATCGTTCTCAAAGCCGAGGGTTTTCATGACGAAAGGTTTCGTCCTTTCTTCCTGGTTATACGGGTAGAATCTCAGCCAGAAAGTCATCGTATTCGTATCGTCCATCGGGAACGCGGAAGCGAATTGCATGGTCGGGTACGCGACCACGGCGCGCCGTGGTGTGCCGGGTGTGCGACGGAAACACCCAATGAGAAAGCTTGGGCTTGGTCACGCCCGGCACATGCATCGAGATCTTTGCGCCGTAGCGAGTCCTTTCCCAGCCAATTACCGGTCGCTTCAATGCCATGTGCGGGTACTCGGGAGCATGAAGCGCAACGAGATGCGTCTGATCCACTGAGTTTTCCGCCCGCTGCAGCCAGTTGCAAAAGTCATGGCCCGCCCCGACATGGCGCTCGCCGTCTTCTCTCAGGAACAAGTCATAGTTCGGCAATAACGGCGCGGGCTCAGGACCAAGGTAGGCGAAGATGAAGCCGCCGATTTCCTGCGACCTGATAAGCAGGATGTTGAACGCGGTTCTTGAAAGTACCGTCTTCAGGCTCTGCCGGCTGCTCCAAACATTTTCCACCTACATCATAGAGCCAGCCATGATAACAACAGCGGATGCCAGCGTCCTCGACTCGGCCGAATTCCAAGGAGGTCCCGCGATGCGAACAGTGCAGGCCTAAGATTCCCAGCCTGCCGTTGCCGTCACGAAAAAGAACCAGCTCCTCACCGAGCAAGCTGAACTTTGGTCGGCTGTCCTTTCGGCGTCACCGACTCGGTAAAACCCACCGGCCACCAGTACCGCCTAAGCATTGCTCCAGCCGGAGTTCCAGGTCCCACTCGGGTGAGCAGTTCGTTCTCTTCCTTTGACAACATCGACTTACCTCCCGACTCTCAGCACCGGTTGTCACTTCTTCTTGTATAAGCTGTCAATGTATCCGCTCTGATCCAGCTCTCTAATAAAACTCATATCGACAAAGTCCTCAGCCTTGGCAGCTTTTGCCTTAGGATCCGTCTCGGTTAGCGGTTCTAAGATGTTCGTGATCCCTTCCAATGTCGGATATTGTTTTGGCGGGAGTTTACGATCGTTACTCGCGTCATCATAGGTCTTTTCCAGGATCTCTCGGTCCTGCGAGCCAAGGTATTTTACTAGTACACTCATCCCGGCCACGCGATCTGTCTTAATTTGGTGGACAGCCTCGATCTGGGACTTGATATATTTCCTGACAACATCTGGATTTTCCCGAATGAATCTCCGCGTCGTTGCCACTCCCGTGCTCTGAGTGGGCAAGCTCACCTGCATTAAAGTGTAAAAGCCTTTTTCTCGCCGACGAAGCTGTCTGGTGGGTTGAGCACAGCGCCTCGAACCTTTCCTGTTTGCAAGGCAGTCAGGCGATCCGGGGGCGCTCCGATCTGCACGATTGTGACATCCTTTCCTGGAGTCAGGCCGAGCTTCTTTAAGGCGATGCGAGCGACAAACTCGGACTGGCCGCCAAAGGTTGAGACCGCAATGGTGCCCCCTTTGAGCTGCTCCGCGGTTTTGATCTCTGATCGACTCATGAGCCAGTAGTCCGCCAACACGTATCCCCCAGCGATCATAACGGCATCAGAGCCCCTGAGGCTAGCACTCACGACCGGCGGGCCAGTCACCTGACTTATCGGAGTCTCTCTTGCCAATAGGGCCATCACCGCTGTGGTGCTTCCCCGAAAAAGACGAGCTCGACATCCAAACCGTTCTTGCGAAATATTCCTGATTCTTTGGCCATCCAGGCGGGAAACTGCGCTGAGCTGATTGAACCGTAGCCCGTGATCAATTTGGTGAGCTGAGCCGAGGTGACGGAGGAAAACGATAAAAGCAGGCTAATTGCCAAAATTATTGGTTTCAATAGATCCTCCTTTGATTAAGTCGGTTTTCAGGCCGATCAAAAAGTCCCAGATGCGAGGCGCGTGATTGCGAGTGCTGACGATTGGCAGAGTTGACGTCGAACATCCTATAGCTACGTACCAACTAGAGCGAGTCGATCGAAGCGCGACGAAGCAGGTGGGCTTTTTCATCGGCCTGTTCATTGCTTCAATATCTTCGCCAAATCTTCTTTGAATTGCAGACCTTCCGCCGAGTCTCCTTTGAGGTAATACGATATTGATTCTTTCGGCTCTTGGACCTGGATACGATTGTCACGGAGATACTTCGCCATCACCGTTCCCTCTACCAGATGAGAGCTACGGGATTCGTGCTTCTGCAGGACAGCTTGCGCATCCTTAGAAGTCATGAAAGCAACGAAGAGTTTTGCCAGATTCGGGTGCGCTGCATTTTTAGGAACACCTAACTGAAAGTAATCGGTATTGATCGGCACTCAGGCCAGGCACAGCAACTAAAGGCGCTCCCTTAGCCTGCCAGGTCCACATAGCTCCCAGCGCGTCTCCGATATTCGCCATGATGGGAAATTCTCCGCTGACGACGCGCTCCTCTTCGCTGTAGCGCAACCTTCCTCCGCTCAGGGCAACCACTTTGCGAGCAAAGTCTTTCACCTTCTCTGGGCCCCAGACAAGCGATAGCTCTGCAAGCCATGCGCACGTAGGGTGGGATCGCCATCTTTCCCGCCCAGTTCGGGCTCAAGCGGGGATCGACCAAATCGGCGTAGCTCTTCGGTGCCTTGTCCTTGGGAATCAAATTGGAATTGTAGATGATCCCGTTGGGCGACGTATAGACGAGCAGCCCCTCTCCGGGAAAGATCTCCATCTCTTTAGTCACCCAAGGAAATATTCCCGAATAGTTCACTGTCTCTAGAGCATTCTCCTTGTGGAGCAGCGCAAAGTGGGATTGCGAACCGAGGTATAGATCCGTGGAAGACTTTCTGCCGGCTTTCACCTCGGTGATAAGCCGCGCCGCTCGAGCATTCATGTCTGGACCGGCCGCGAAACTCACCTGCGCCTTCAGTCCATATTTTTGTTGAAGCCCGTCTCCAGCTCGGCAAGGCCTTTTCGTCCGCCGAAAGTTTGCGCTCCCGCGACAAAGACGATCTCATCGCCCTCCTTCTTTGCGCCGGCGATGAGTTGCTCCGCTGTCTCTGCCGCGTGCAATGGACAATCTTCCATCAGCGCTAGAAAGATCAAGAGCGCAAGAGCTATAGGCCTTCGTTTCATTTCACCTCATCCTTTCACAAGTCTTTGACTCCATGGAGTTCAAACGTTCAAGCTGTTCAATCGCTTCGCTCACGATTCAACCGCTACGCTCAGTTTCAAACGTTTTGAACGGCTTAAACCGTTTGAACGATTTGACTGACCCACGCGCCAATTCATCAACACTGGAAAGAATATCAACTACGGTGCCTGCTCCCCTGGCATGCGATAAAGGGAGCCCCTTGGTTGCCAGCTCCGCTTTGAAGTCCCGCCGAACTCGCGGGTCTTCTAAATCAAAAGTCAACGAGGGAACCTCCCTTTCGGATACTAACCGTGGGCCCCTCCCTCGACACGGTCCGCCGGAAGCCAACCGGGTTCTGACCCCGCTGGGGCGCAATGCCAACTGGCGCACTGGCTTCTGGTCTGTGCTTCCGGTGCCAAAGTGTTGGTGAAACCAACCTGTGCCTGGACTCACCACCGCCCCTTCTTGCCAAGGAGCTCTTATGACCTTGTCCTCGTTTCCCTGTTCGTACGGGCGGATGCCTGCTTCTCGTGGCCACATCAAGGTGTAGCCGCTCCCACTGACGATATAAAGAACCGCCCACCGCCATGAGCGTGCGCTTTATTGTGGTCTGTCCCGCCGGCCATTCTGCGAAATGGCCCTCCAACGTATTGCCAACCGAAGTTATGACTCATAAACTTGAAGCCACCGCCCTTCCATCGTCCATCCGGTAGCACGACGTGGTCGGAATCCGGGATAAAGGTCGCCCGCCAGTCGTGGCGCCTCCTTCCTCGTCGCCGCCGCGGCCAGCATGGACGATGTCCTCTGTCACCTTGAAGTAGTCGGGCGATCCATTGTACCGATCGGCGAACTGGAAATCGCACTCGAAGATGAACTTAGGGTTGTGGAACTGGTCCATGATAATAGGAGCGTTAGTTTCTGCCAGAGCCAGCGCCGGCTCACGGCTCTCATTAATCAGCCGATGAGGCACGTTCAATGGAATCCCAAACAGATCTCCTTTTCGCCACCCAGAAGCGCTGCGCCTTTCCGTCAGGCGCCACTATTTCAGTAGAACCTGATCCGGCGAGAATGTAATAGATTTCCTCGTGCATGTGACGCTCGGTCTTAAGGGCGTCGCCCGGGGAATCTCCACCACGTACAGAGCCGTGATATCCTCCAGCCCATAGAAGCTGAATGAAAGCGCCCTTCTCCCAGTCGCTTCCAGGGACTGCGCTCGGTCTCGCGCACGTCGGCAACGTACCAGCCCTCCACGGACCGGGATACCCTCACTTTCCATAAACCGGTCATAGGCGGTCTTTTAGCGGTGACTTGGTTCTGCTCATATCATCCATACACTCTCCTTACTGCTTCGCATGATCTTTGCCAGCTCTTCTTTGAGCTTTAATCCGGTGGCTTCTCCTTGCAGATAAAAGTCGTTTTGTTGCTTGGCATCAAGAACCTTGATCCGATTCTCCTGGAGATATTTTGCCATCATTGTCCCTTCCACAAGGTGGGAACTGCGAGACTCGTATTTCTGCAGTACGGCTTGCGCTTCTTTAGAAGCTATGAATGCGACGAACAACTTCCCCAGGTTCGGATGGGCCGAGTTTATAGGCAGGCCCAACTGAAAATAATCTGTAAGAATAGGCGTTGAGCCGGGAACGGCGACCAAAGGAGCTCCCTTGGCCTGCCAGTTCCACATCGCTTCGACAGCCGATCCAATGTTTGCCATGATCGGGAATTTCGCCGCTAACGACTCGCTCTTCTTCGCCATAGCGGAAGCCAGGCCTCCGCTCAGGGCAACAAGCTTACGGGCAAAATCCTTGACCTTTTCCTCGCCCCAAATCAATGAAAGCTCACCGAGCCAGGCAATCAGAGTTAGGTATGGCCAACTTCCCGCCCAAGTCGAAGTCAAACCGGGATCCACCAGATCTTCATACCTTTTCGGTGCTTTGTTCTTGGCAATTAAGTTGGAGTTATAGATGATTCCGTTGAGAGAGTGGAGACCAGCACCCTCGCCGGGAGAAATTTCCATCTCCTTCGTCACCCACGGAAATATTCCAGACCAGTTGACGTTCTCTAGAATCCCTTCCTGGGTGAAGCAGCGCGAAGTGAGATTGAGAGCCGAGAAAGAAATCCGTGGAAGATTTCCTGCCTGCTTTCGCCTCGGTGATGAGCCGCGCCGCCATGGAGGACATTTGCGGTCCTGCTGCAAAAATGGAGCCGGGCCGTCAGGTGGAATCTCTTGTTGAAGGCCGCTTCGAGCTCCGCTCAGCCCTTTTTTCCACCGAAGGTTTGCGCTCCGGCGACAAAGACGATCTCGTCTCCTTCCTTTTTGGCCCCGGCGATGATTTGCTCTGCGGTTTCTGCTGCGCTGCTAGAGAAACTCCAGCCAGAGTGGAGACAAGAAAAAGTGTTGCGAACCAACAGAGCCACTTTTAGGCGCGCGATCTCGACATCCTCTCCCTTCACGAGGAGAGGATTGAGGTGAGGGTGACCAAGCTTGGCTCAGCGCCCTCACCTTGACCCTCTCCCGCGAGGGGAGAGGGAACTCTCTCTCGGAGAATCAGCTCAAGGGAGGAAAGTTTTTTGTCGGATCAAAGTTGGCTCCACATCTATTCCACTTTCCCTCCAACGAATCCACACGGTACTCTCCCGGCGCACCAAGCGCATGATTTCGAGTTTTTTTTGCCGCCATCCCTGACGACGCCCACCGGATCTAGCCCCTTCTCCACCGACTCGATGCACTGCTTGAACAAACGGCTGCAGCAGAATGACACCTTCGTGTCGGACACGCCCAAATGTTCCAGGCTGTCCAAGACCGGTCCTTGACTCTCCTGCGCGCAGCGATCCTGATCGCCGCGGGCGATGCAACATGCTCCTCTATCCCAGCGATATTTACCTGGAATTGCTATCGCCGAGACCTTCGTGCTGTCGATCTTCCGGGATCTTCGCCGCTACCTTTGCCGTCGACCCTGGGAGCGAAGTAGAGCGCGTGAAGTGCATGGTCGTGGTGTCATCCACTGCAACACGCCAGCGCAGCGCCTCAGCTAGCCCTCGTGAGTAGCAGCAAAGGCGGCCGGATGGTCTTCCGGCAGGTGATAACCGACTTTGTTCATGTTGGGCATGAGAAATAGGCTTATGGTTCTGAAATAATCGTCTCCTACCCGGCGTGTAAAAGTGTCGCGGATGCCGAAGTCGGTAATTTCAGAAGTGAGCTTTTCTTCTTTCCAGTGTCTGGTCTTGGGAGTTCGATGGAGCCACTTGAAATGGTGCTGATCGACGCTGTTCTCCACCATCTGGAGATAGTTACAGTGGACCAACCGCGCGCTCAAGGATCGAACGCCGTCTTCTCGCACCAGCACATCGTAGCAGGGCAAGAGCAGCGCCGGGTCGGGACCGGGTAGGCAAAGATAATCCCGGCAAGCTCTTGAACCTTGTAAGCCCGTTGAGAAATGCGCTCGCCAAAGCTGCTATCGGGCGGTTCGCCCGGCTGCTCCAGCACACGCCCGTCAACATCGTAAAGCCATCCATGGTAGCAACAACGCAGGCCGCCGTCCTCGATATGGCCGAATTCAAGAGACGTCCCCCGGTGCAAGCACCGCAGGCTCGAGCAGACCCAATCTCCCGCGGTCATCACGAAAAAGAACCAGGTCTTCGCCTAGAAGCCTTCTGCGCTTGGGTCTGCCCTTTAATTCCGTGGAAAACCCGATGGGATGCCAATAACGGCGTAGCATGTCGCCGCCAGGCGTTCCAGGACCGACACGGGTATACATTTCATTTTCTTCAATACTCAGAGCCATGATTCTTTCCTTTCTTATTATTCACAAGAGATTTCAATTTGCACAGGACACATTTTGGAACGATTGAAAAATTCATTTAGCGCCGCGTGGAGTTCGGCTTTGTCTTTGGGATCGCCCGCAAGGTTCATTCTTATCCCCCCCACTTGAGAGCGTTCATCGTTTGGGGCGGAAAATATCTGATAAGCCACTTTTTGTGTCAACTTGAAGCGGCCGGTGGTTAAGGATACTGTTGGCACTTGATGAAATCGAGGCAAGATTGGAGCGGTGGGCTCAAGGACTGCGACTGGGCAATTTAGCCAGCGCCGCAAAGTGGATTCCTCGCGGGCCGGTAAAGGATATCGTGAGTGATAAGTGAGAAACTCCGGCCGCTTTCACCTCGCTAATTGATCGGAGAGACAAATTCTTTTCTGACAAAGCCCATGAGGCCGGCACCGGCTATCTTTACTTTGAGCCAGTCCCCCTTGGTTTCGACAATGCTTAACTGGGTATCTTCATCGACTTCATGAACTGTTTTTGGCAGAGAAGCGAGGATTTTCTCTGATAGCCACGGAGCGGTTTGTCTTGACGACGATCAAGCACTTCTTCAGTCTTAGGTTTGGCGAGATGGACCGTGGACGACTTGGTTGTGCTCGGCTTGAACGGCAGGGGGCACCGATGGCAAAGGCCGTTGGGGTGGATTCGCCCACCGTGGAAATGGGCGCCTAGTGGCGGCACGCGAGGTCGCCTGCCGGGCGTTTCGCCTTCCTGAGCGCTTCTGACCTTGCGTTCCCATTGAACAACCGTTTCGGATCCATTCCCTTCGGAACGAACAATAGCGGAACCGTTATTTCTGGCGGCTTCCACCCCTGCCTTGGGGAATTTCCACTTGCGAACATCGTCCATCACGGTTTTCGTAAAGGTGGTAGTTCGTTACGTGTGAAGCCACCGGATCGACGCTCGACCACTTTCCCCGTCGCATCCACCGTCAATTTCAGCAGGAGACTCCCCATCAAATCGCCGTTTGTGTCAGCCCAGCGGCTGTAAGGTACGGTGCAGCCTCGCGAGGTGTTCCACGGCGACCTGCTCTAACACGTCTCGTGTTGATGCAGAATTATTCTTGGCTTGTATGCTAAGACCGAATGTATCCACCGCAAGAACCGCACTGCCAGCGTCACGGGGCGAGCGCGCGACCCGATAAAAATCGGAAGCTTCGGCAATAGATGCGCTCGGTTTGAGAGCAAAGTGGCAAGGGGTATCATCAGGACGCCAATCGCAACAACCGCTAGGACCGCGATTCGTGCGACGTTGTTGTTACCGATGCCGTCCTGTTTCCAACAGAAGCCGGCTCATTATTGATTAATTCAGTTACTGTCTCGCTCTGCTGGAGTTCCGTATCATGAAATTGATGCATGGGCACCTCCTAGAAGCTGAGCATTTTTGCGTTTTTCCTGGTCTTAAATCGGCGTCTTGTACAATTCTCTCCAAAAATCTGCGAATCCGGCTCCTGCACCGAATATTTTCTGAGCGCATGATTGGACAAGAAGTGAAACCGCATGACACCCGGCAGCTTGTTGTGCATCTGTCGACTTGATGGAGAGGAATCAGCAACGCCTGTGCCAGTAAATCTCGACAAATACGGCGTGAAATTCTTCAAAAGGAGGGCTGACAGGACCAAAGGAGAGAAAAACAGCAAACTCAATTCTGAACTATAGGAAGCTATTAATCGTCGACGGAATCTGCCCGTGCGCAGAGTAGCCGTTTGCGCTTGAACTGATCTCAACGCAAGTTAAAAATATCAGCGCCTGAACAGCGGCAACCGCATTATGTTTCATAGGCCTCCTGAAATCGTCCCGCCTCCGCAATTCTAGTCGACGAAAATCTGCTTTCTTTTTGTACCCATCAAGTGCGTCTCTCGAACAGGTCGCCTTTCATAAATCATCTAACCGGCGGCCGTGGAGTGAAGTTGCAATAAAAGCGCCTTTTCAGGATAGGCTCCGTTGCAAATCATGACTCAGGGGCTGCAACAAACTTAAAGGAGGAAAGGTCATGTTCACCAAGCAACGTCTTGGAAGTCTTTTCCTGGTTAGTGGGATGATTCTGGCAACGTGGGTTACGGTTGAGGTTGCAAGCGCGGCCGAGCCTTTCACGTTGACGTCTCCAGCGTTCAAGGACGGCACCCCGCTGCAGAAAAAGAACTCCAACAACACACCGGGCAATGCGAACTGCGTCGGTGAGAACGTTTCGCCGCCTTTGTCTTGGTCCAATCCGCCGGCCGGAACCAAGAGCTTCGCGCTTACCATGGTCGATCCGGAAGGGAGAGGCGGAACGGGTGTGATTCATTGGATTGCTTACGGCATTCCCGCTTCGGTAACCGGGTTCGCAGAGGGCGAGGCCAGCAAGCCATCCGATAAATATGTCGGCGGCAAGGGCACCGCCGGAGCCTCGACCTACATGGGACCGTGCACTCCTCCGGGGCGCCGCATCATTACACGTTCATCCTAATCGCCACCGATCTTGAGCCAGCAGACCTGCCGCCCGGTCTCACTCGGGAAGAGCTCTATGCCAAATTGACTGGCCACACCAAGGGCGCGACAGGTCTGGTCGGTCTCTTCGGAGGTTCATGAACAAAGAAGGCAACAGCTTTCATTTTCCCTGCTCGCCATAGAGCCGCTTAACGAACCCGCTGGCTTCGATCTCGCGGAGCAGGCGGCCGTCGACAAAGTCTTTTGGATCGGCTCCTTGGCCCGCGGATTGGTCTCGGCGACCTGAGTTATTCCGAGTTTGATGGGTTTTTGCTGAATCATTTCTTCGTACTCCTCTCGTCTGAGCTTGAAGCGAACGTTTTCTTAAGTAGATCAAAATCGTGACTATTTCAAAGGAAACATCAGGATCTCTAAAATCCTGCCGATTGAGGGACTCCATACGGGAGGCAACACTAGGATCAGAAACGACTCAGAAACGTTGTGACGGGTATACCGGTGAACAACCGCGGGAAGCCCGGTTGAAAAGCTTGTAAATGTCGGGCTGGGTGGCAAGGAGGCAGAGGCCCGATGCTCTTGTGAGATCGGGCCTCTGGGCCGGAGGGAGCGATTTCCTCGGCCGAGCGAACTAGAGGAGATCCTGACTAAGCTAGCGGGCTGGGGGTTTGATGAAGCGATTGCCACAGGCTACGCCTCTGGGCATTCGACGCTTGGAGCTGTGAATAGACCGACGCAACCTGGCTCTGTTGTGCCGGAGTTTAACAACTGCCAGACCTGCTGAAAGACGCTTAATCTCGCTTGCTCAAGCCGGCCTTGCAGAGAATTTATTTGACTTAAGAGCGGTCGGGTCTGCCGTACCTGTGGAGAAAAGCTGACTGTTCACTTTTGGCGTAGCGGACTCAATTGGCTGAAAATATCTCGGAAAGTGGAGCGGTTGGCTTGCAGGATCGAGCGGGCTTGAGTTTTTTGATCGGGTGTAAGTTGCGCAGCTCTCATCAATAAAGATAGGCTCCCCTCTGCCATGATGTTGCATCTGCTGCGCACGGACCGGAAAAGCTATCAACCCGACTCCAAGGACTATGCCTAGCAACAAACCGATATTCCTTTTATCGAGCATCATAGAAACCTCCTTATTCGAAAGTCGTTGGTTTCACTCCTTAGTCGCGTACGTTTGACTCTTCGATTCGTCAGACAGCCATCGAGCCACCATCTGAACTTAAGACGACGAGCAGCCGGTCTTGGTTGACATTGGAGTGGAAGTTCAAGCGCCGGCGATGTCAGCGATCAACACTGCCCCATGTGGCATTTATGTGAGGTCCTTGGAAGGTGAGGCTTAGTTCATTTCCCCTGCTCGCCGTAAAGCCGCTTGACGAATCCGCTTGCTTCCGATCTCGCGAAGCAGCCGGCCGGTTGACGAAGTCCTTCGGATCGGCGCCTTTGGCTCGTGGATTGGTCTCGGCGACCTGAGCTATTCCGAGCTTCATGTCTTCAACATTCGGATAAGGAATTCGTTCGAATGACGAGGCATAAACCCGCTGCGTTTCCTCAAGCATCGACCGGTCGGCGGTGCTAGTGTATTTTCCGATGACACTCATCGCAAAATTAGGATCGGTCTTGAACCGATGCACCGCCGTCGATATGGGCTTCGAGAAACCGCGCACCGCTAGACTCTCTAGCCCGCAGCAACTTTTTCCGTCACGATCACTGACGACAGCGGATATCGGAAGCCTTGCGTGCTGTAATCGACCAAAACGCGAAACCCTGCGGCGCGGGCTGAAGCACCGCCGGGAAACCGAACGTGCCGCCCTGGATCTGCCCGCTTTGAGCCCGGCCACTATCTCCGGCAAACCTCCCATCTGCCGAATCATCACATCGCGGTCCGGCACGAGTCCGTTTTGACGGAGAAATATTCGCGTAAAAAATCCGTGACGGTTCCGACGCGGGTGACGCCGATACTTTTACCGCGCAGCTCCTCGACCCGCTGAACATGCGGCTCAGCCACCGTAAAGACAAGCACGCGGTTTACAGGTATGGCGATATATACTGTGTCCGCCCCGCTGAGTTTGGCGTCCACACCCGCTGGGCCGCCAATCGCGGCAACGTCGATACTTCCGCCCACGAGTGTCTGAACCGCCCGCGACCCGCTGGCTATATACAACGAGCTCCACGTCTAAGCCGTGGCGCTGGAATATTCCCGCCTCTTTAGCAACCCAAGGAATCGAAAAGGCCGCAGTGATCGCTGGCGTAAGCAACACGGAGCTTTGCATCCCTTCGCGCCGCAGTTAGCAAGAGCGTGGCAAGAAAAAGACGCAAAGCCCCTATGAGAAACGTCTTTTTGTTTTTTGTGGGAGACCAAAAGCCATTTCATAGCTTTTTCTCCTATCCGCCTACTTCTGACTCACTCGCTACGCTATCGCCGCAGTTTGCCGCACGCGTACACACCCGAAAAATCCCCTGTCAATATTCTCGTTGTCATCACCGGTGCCCGTGCTATAATCCGGCCCGCTTGAGCTTGGGGCCCAATGCCGGCAGTAACGAAGACCGAGATTCGCGATGTGGAGCACGTGTACCAAAGCGATTTCTCATCCGTTCCCGCATTAGCAAGCGTGAATCTCACAGTGAATGACGGTGAATTTGTCGCGCTGTTGGGACCGAGCGGGTGCGGCAAGTCCTCACTTCTTCGTATCGTGGCGGAGCTGTTGCGCCCGACGGCCGGCTCCGTGCAGATTTATTCTTCAACCAACAAAGAAAACGGCCGTCCGAAAACCGCGCTCGTCTTCCAGGAGTACGCGCTTCCCTGGCGCACCGTGCTTGAGAATGTCGTTTTCTCCCTGGAGATGCGAGCGCATTCCTCGCGCTGAACGGTTGGCCCAAGCACGGTGCGTGCTGGACCGTGTGGGACTTGAGTCCTTTAGTGCGGCCTATCCGCACCAGCTCTCCGGCGGCATGCGCCAGCGCGTGGGGATCGCCCGCGCTCTGGCCGCACAACCCGAGGTGCTGCTGATGGACGAGCCCTTCGGCGCTCTGGATGCGCAGACCCGCACTGTCCTCCAAGAGGAACTGCTGCGGGTCTGGGAAAGCGAGCGCAAGACCGTTCTCTACGTCACCCACAGCATCGACGAGGCCGTGTATATGTCCGACAGAATCGTGCTTTTTGACCGCTAGGCCCGGGCGAATCAAAGCGGAGTATGCCGTCGAGCTACCTCGCCCTCGTAACATGGAAATGCGCGGCTGGAATTCGTACACGAAGATGTCCTTGGATATCTGGGCTTGTCTTCGAGAAGAAGTGGAAAACGGCGATGAGTCATGAGTAACTTGATGCCTTCCCGCGCGGCCTGGCTTTTTTCCCGCGAGTTGACTATCCCGCTAGCAACCGTCGCTGATCGCGCTGGCAACCTGGGAAGTCCTGGTCCATGCTGGTTTCTTGCGCGCCGCCTTCTTTCCGCCACCGACGAATATCGCGAGCACGTTTTTAGGCCTCGCCGTCGGCGGCGAGTTATGGTTCAATGCAGGCAACGACCCTGGGGCGGCTTATCGTTTCCTTTCTGATGGCGTTGATACCGGGCACGGCGCTCGGCCTCGCCATGGGCTGGTGGATAGGAATGCGATTGACAGCCGACCCGCTCGTGAAGCTGTTGTTTCCCATCCCTTAGCATTGCTTCTTTCCTGTGGTCATTTTTTATCTCGGTCTCAGCGAATGGGGGTGCTTCTGACGCGCAGCGATCACGCCACTTCCTCCTCATCGCGGTTGCAGTCCGCTTCCGCCGTCGAAAGTCTGGAGCGAACCTTGTTGGAGGCAGGTAGGAATTACGGCGCGAGCGGACGACGATTGTTCGTGCGGGTTATACTTCCCGCGGCCCTGCCGCGCCTCTTTATCGGTTACCGCCTCGCTCGGGAGTCGGATTCATCGTCACCGTGGCCGTCGAAATGGTGGCAGGGAAACACGGCCTGGGTGGTTTTCTCTGGCATTCGTGGCAGATCCTGCGCATCGAAGAGATGTACGTTGGACTAATGCTTATTGGTTTCCCTTGGAATTTTGGTGACCTATGGGCTGGAAGCCCTCGCGCGGATCGGCTGATGCCATGGCAAGTCGATCTGTTACGATTGAAGGGGCAGCGGTAATGGTAAGGCGTCAAGCGAACTGGCGTGTTCTTGTTTCTCCGTTGATAGTCGGTCGTCGTATGGGAGCTATTGTCCGCCGCAGGAGTCCTTCGACCTAACTACGTGCCGTCACCCAGTCAACTGGCACCTCATCTCCTCGCGCTTCTGGCAGGCGGCGAGCTATGGCGGCATCTAAGCGTGACGTTGTACCGGCTCGGACTCAGTTTCATATTCGCACTCATCCCGGCTGTGCTGCTGCGGCTTGAGCTTGGGCATGTCCCGGAGCGCGCGACTGGCGCTTGAGCCGCTTCTTACCTCGCTTTACGCCATCCCGAAGATCGCGCTGCTACCGCTGGTCATGCTGGTACTGGGCGTTAACGAGCGCACCCTGATCTTCACATCCACGCTCACCAGCTTCGTTCAAATGACCGTAAGCACAATGGGAGGCGTGTTGGCGGTGGACCGTATTGTCCTGGAAGCAGGCAAAAACTACGGCGCAACGGGGTGGCGTTTGTTTCGCTACGTGCTTTTCCCCTCGGCCTTGCCCGACATCTTCACGGGGATGCGCATCGGACTGAGTCTCACTCTGAGTGCTCGTGATCGCCGTCGAGCTGACGCGCAGCGCAGGAAGGTCTCAGAGCGCTTTCTATGGACTGCCGGGCAGACCTTTTCCGCAAAGAATTTGTTCTCGGCTTTTATTGTGATCGGCGCTCTGGGCTTGACTCTCAGCTATGGCCTGGAGCGCATCGGAAACTGGCTGATGCCGTGGCGCGAGCGGTCGAGCGCGGCGATGTTTTTGTGATGAGGATCTGGTGTAGTGTATCTCAACTTTGCAAAGAGGTCTCCATCGACGATGTTCAGTTCATGCTCAAATGGCTGTCATTCCGAACGAAGTGAGGAATCTAAATACACAAACGATTCAGCGAGTTTATTTGATATCACTAGGCCGTTTCAAAGGAGGAAACCATATGAGCGATAATCAGTCGTGGCTGAGTTGGATGATACCCCTCTTGATAGTGATCTTACTTGGCGTAGTCAGTCCCGTTTCTGCGCAATCCGTCGTAAAGATTGGCTTCGTCCCTTCGAATCGTTCGCGCCGCTCTTCGTTGCGCACAGAGCGAGGTCATTTCAAAGCGCAAGGGTTGACGACCGAGCTCGTCCGCTCTGCCAAGCGGTGCGGCCATTCTCACCCAGGTCTCCACCGGAGACTTGCAGGTGGGCGGCGGCGCGCTGGGCGCGGCAGGATTCAATGCGGCGCATCAGAAGCTCCCTGTCGCGTTCGTCGCCCCCATGCACTATGCCTACACCGAAGACTACTTGGTGGTTCGAAAAGCTAGAGATCGATGCGGGCCGCTTCAAGAGCGTAGCCGACTTGCGCGGCAAACCCTGCGCCATCAATGCCAAAGGCGTCGCAACCGAATGGGTGCTGGACGAGGTGTTGCAACCCGGTGGGCTCAGGATCGATAACCTCGACGTCAAGACACTCCCGTTTCCGGAAATGTTACCTGCCCTAGATAATGGCGCCATTCATCTGCGGAATCGTAACCGAGCCCTTTGCGACTCAAGCAGAGGAGAAAGGCATAGGCGTGCGGCCACTTAAAGCCAAAGCCGGAACCAAGCCGGTCCCGATAACGGTCGCCTTTTGGAATAGCGACTGGGCGAAAAAGAACGATGCTGCCGCCAGGGCGTTTATGGCCGGCTATCCTGCGGGCAGTAGAGACTTGAGCGAGCCAAACGCCTGGCGGGCGCCGGTCCACCTGGAGATTCTCAGCAAACATACCGGCGTGGGCGCTGACGTCTTAACGAAAACCCGCGCACCTGTCTTCAGTCCCAACCTGGAGCTTGAAGAGAAGGTGATGATGTCCCAGCAGGAGTTCAACCTGCGTCTGGGCTACTTGAAATACAAGGAGATGAAACCTATCAAAGAGCTGGTGGATCTCTCTCTATGCCGAAGCCGCAGTCAAACAAGCAGGGCGGAAATGAGAACTTACCTACGCATCACCAAATTAGGGATCACCCTTTCTCGCCGCAGCCGAACAGGGAGAGAACCTGAGAGGTGGAGGCAGGCAGCAAAAACAGACTCGAGTCCGTGGACCCGAAAGGATGGAGGTTGTAGGTGGCGCTCCGAGTGACAGCGAAAAGCAAAACGTTCCGGTGAAAGTCGTATTGAGCGCTGACCAGGGGACAAGGCTCGATGGTCGTGAAGCAGGCCTATGGCAGCGAAAGCAGCCTCATGATGGCCACGCTGGCCTTCGGGCTACCACACGAAGCCCCATATGCATGTCTCGGAACAGATCAATCACGTGCTGGAAGGCGAGATCTGGTTCTTCGTCGAGGACAAGGCTCACCTGTGCAAGAGGGATTTTCATCGCATCCCCGCGAACAAAGTCCATTGGGCGTGGAATCGTTCTCAGTCGGATGCCGTGGTGGTCGAATCCCATTCGCCGCCGCTGGTCGGTGGCGAGATCATAAAAAGCGCCGCCGGTCTCTTCGACGAAGGCGAGACCCCAAACCTGCGCAGCCCAGGAGAGAATCAGTTCGTCCCCTACGATCAGGAAGCTGTAGAACGTAAAGGTCTTCTCCGGCGAACGATAAATATGGTCACGCGAATCACTCTGCGATCGCTGGCGCTGAGTTCGTGCATGATATCGCTGGCGAGCTTTACTTTTGCCCAGGATACGCAGCGGCTCCGCTACGGGACAACCAATAGCATCATGAACCTTCCTGTGTGGGTTGCCCAAGATGCGCGTTTGTTTGCGCAGCATGGCTTGACCAACGTTGAGATCATCTTCATCCAGAGCGGCACCTTGATCACGATGGGGGTCGTAAGCGGGGAGCTGAATTTTTCCGGAGCCGGCGCGGCTTCTGTGGTGGCGGCGAGACTCAAAGGCGGCGACGTCGCTTTGTTGGCTTGTCCTGTGGATGCCGATGCGGTTTACCTGATCGCGCGGCCGGGAGTGAAAAGCGCCGCCGAGCTAAGGGGCAAGACGGCGGCGGTGACGCGGCTAGGGTCGACCACGCATTTCTATTTGCGCTCGGCGCTGCGGTACGCCGGGCTGGATCCTCAAAAGGACGTCAAAGTCCTGCAGCTCGGATTGGATTTCTCCGGGGCACTGGAGGCGGGGCAGATTGACGCCGCGGCTCTGCCATTGAATCTTGCCTTTCCCTATTTGCAGAAAGGCTGGCCGGTTCTGCTGGATCTCTCAAAGACCGATTTCGTGTATCCGGCGTCCTGCGTGGTCAGCAGCCGCTCCTTTATCAAGGAAAATCCGAGAGTCGTTGACCGCTTCCTCAGAGCGTATGTCGAGTCCATTCACCTCATAAAGAAAGACCGCTCGTTCACCGAGAAAGTCTTTAATAAGTGGCTCCGGCAGCCGGATCCCTGAGATCGCCAAGAGAACCATCAGGTCTATGCGGAGCTATTCAAGCGCGTGCCAGCGGTGACGGATAGCGGGATCAAGGCGGTTTTGGAAGAGCTTGCCGATAGTAGCCCAATGCCCAAGGAGATGATGAACCGGCCGGATTATTTTCGCGACCCTGCTCCCTTGGAGAGATTGGTAAAAGAAGGTTGGATCGAGCAGCTTTATCGCTAGGCGGGCTGTGTCAAAGATGACCGTTCAAGACGTTCCAGCTGTTCACATCCCTCCTCCTTCATCCTCCCCGCGGACGCGGGGAGGATGAAGGTAGGGGAATTGAACGGAGCGAAGCGATTGAACGGCTTGAACGTTTGGAACTTTAAACACAGGCCATGAGTCTTTACGAAGTCCAGAAGCTCCTGTTCCACGTCAACCGGGAGCCGAAGATGTTCGACCGGTTTCTGCGCGAGCGAGAAACTCCTGATCGCCGAGTATCGGCTTACGGAAGAGGAGCAACGCGCCCTTTTGGAGACAGACTTCCGATCTCTTTACGAGATGGAGCGTGCACTCGCTGCTCTTGGGACCGCTCGCGGCCACGCTTGGCCTGGGCTTTCCCGATTACTTGGCGATCCTCCGGGAAATCAGTCGTGAGCCTCGTCGGAGCCTTTGCCGCCAGCCACGCGCCCGGTATCACCGGCCGGCCGTCGCTACCGCCCGCAGTAGAATCGGAACCTATCTTCCGTGCCTACGACGATCTGCGCAGCCGGCTTGAAGCCGCACGGCCGGACGTGCTGGTGGTCGTCTCGCCCGAGCACTGGGCAAACTTTTTCTCGATAACATGCCTTCGTTTTGTATCGGCATCGCCGACGAGTTTTCGGGCCGACGGATGAGAAGTTCGTCAACATCCGCGCCGGAGCGTCCGGGGCCACACTCGACTCGCCCGCGCTCTTGCCGAATGCATCGCCGAAGACGTGGATCTCTCAACTTCGCAGGAGCTAGCGCTCGATCACGGTGTGATGCTCCCTCTGCATCTGCTCCGAACCGAGTTGCCCGTGATTCCGATCATCGTCAATTGTCTTGCGGGCATGCCCGCGCCGCTTCACCGCTGCCACTCTCTCGGCGTCGCAATCCGGCGCACAGTGGATCGCTGGCCGGAACGAGTTGCGCTCCTCGGAACCGGCGGGCTCTGCACTGGCCGGCGATGCCGGAGTCCGGACAGATCGGAATCGATTTCGACCGGCGCTTTCTCGACGCATTCCTCAACGGACGGATCGAAAGTTTTTTGCGCTATCCCAAAGAGAAGCTCGAAGCTGAAGCTGGGCCGGGTGGCCACGAAATCCGCACCTGGATTACCATCGCCGGTGCTGCGGCTGGCACTCACGGATCGCTGCTCGCATACCAGCCTGTGCCTGCTTGGTCCACGGGCTGCGCGGTCGCCGTGTTGGAGATCGAGGAAGCCGGTTGCGGTACTCTTTCAGTGGACATGCCGTACCGTTCGGATAGAAGAGCTCGTTCGAGAAGCCAAGGAAGAGAGAAGACCGCAATGCGCGTCTACGAAGCGATCGGCGAAACTCTGAAGAAGCTCGAAGTTCGAGCGACGTTCGGTCTGATGGGCGACGGCAATCTCCGCTTCATGACCCACCTGGCGCACGAATTGGACATGCCCTATTACGCCGCCCGCCACGAAGGCGGAGCGGTGGCGATGGCAGACGGCTACGCCCGCGTGACCGGACAGGTCGGTGTTTGCAGCGTCACTCAGGGACCGGGCGTCACGAATACGCTTACGGCTCTGACCGAAGCACGCAAGGCCGGCACTCCTATGTTACTTCTTGCGGGTGACACCGCAGCACGGATATTGCGGCACAATCAGGATGTTGACCAGACAGCCATATTCAAATCGGTCGGCGTTACCGTGGCACGAGTGCGCTCGCCTGATACTCTAGTTGATGGATCTCAGCCGCGCTTTCAATCAAGCTCTAGCCCTGCAGCAAGCCATTGCGATCTCGATCCCTACCGATATGCAAGAGCTGGCATGCGAGACCGACGCGTTACAGGCGGTCGATGGTGCAAGCGCCGATGCCGAGCCGGCCTCCGCCTGAGAAATTCGGCGAGCCGTAGAGTTAATCGCCACCTCGAAGCGGCCGGCGATCATTGCCTGGCCGAGGGGCAGTTCGCTCGAAGGCCAGGGAATCTCTAGAACATTTGGCCGAAAGCAGATAGGCGCGTTGCTGGCGACCACCGCCCAGGCCAAGGGGCTTATTTGCTGGAAATCCATTCTACGTCGGAAGCTCCGGCGGATTTGCGTGGGAGCTGGTGAGCGGCTGCTTCCACAGGCTGATTTGATTTTGGCGTTCGGGGCGAGCTTGAACTACTGGACGACTCGAAACCGCGAGCTCTTTGCGTCCCACCGCGCGCATCCTGCAGTGCGACAGAAACAGCGCGGCAATCGGCGCTCTTACGATCGGCTGATTTTGGCTTGGTAGGCGACGTAGCGGAAACCGCCAAAGCTCTGAGCCAGGAGTTGGCCCAGCGCGGGCTTCAGCGCCGCCGGCTTTCGCACGCCGGAGATCCGACGGGAGATCGATTCATTTCGGCTCGATAACTTCCAGGATCAAAGCAACGGCCGCACGATCGATCCGCGCACGTTGATGCTCAAGCTCGATGCGATGCTGCCGCGCAACAGGACCGTAGTGATCGACAGCGGCCACTCCATGGGCTGGCCGATCATCTACCTTTCCGCGCCCGACGCCGCAGGCTTTGTTTTTCCAACGACTTCATGGCGGTCGGTCTGGGTTTGGGAACGGCCTTCGGCGCTGCGATCGCCCACCCCGATCGTCTGACGGTTTGCACGCCGGGGGATGGCGGGCTCATGATGAGCCTCGGCGAGCTCGAGACTTTCGTGCGTTATAAAATTCCGGCGCTCGTCATCGTCATCAACGATGCGTCCTATGGCGCTGAGGTGCATCTGCTTAAAAACGTCGGCTTGCCGGGACACGGGGCTTTCTTCCGAGACAACGACTTTGCGGCAATCGCCTCTGCCATGGGCGCGCAAGGAATGACCGTCCGCGACGTCACAGACTTGGAGCGCTTGCGACCCTGGCTCGACGAGCGCCGTGGACCGATGGTTGTCGATTGCAAGGTGGATCCGCAGTTGCGCGGCGACTGGTTCAGCAAAGTCTTCGCCCCCGGCGGTTGGTATCAGCGCATGTGCGGGCATTAGAGATTATGACGTTCAAGACGTTCACAATCGTTCAAACCGTTTTGAACGGAGCGCAGCGGCTGAACTGCGAACGATTTGAACTCTGATCCGGCCCGGCGCAACGGGCGCCAAGAGCTAAGCAAATTACAAGGATTTAAACCAACGGATTGAGGGTGAAGAGAGTAATCGAGAATTCACCGCGGAGGCGTGACGTTTGGCATGGGGTTCGGGAGCGAAAGTTACAGAACTACTGCATCCTCAGCCGCTGCTCGATATTATCCAGGCGGTCTTCTAAGTTGCGCTGTTTGACGATGGCTGCGCGTAAAGTACTGATTAATGAGCGTTTGGTACTTGCCGCCTTCTTGCTTCGCTTTCTCTTGAAATAGCTTCAAGACATCCCCGTCCAAGCGTATATGGACTGTTGATCTTGACATTGGACACTGCAATGTCTTCCTCGATAGGTACGAGGGCGCGAAATTTGACGGAATCGACTACTAGTCGCCTTTTTCTTTTTTGCTTTCTCATATTCCCTCCGTTCACGTCGTTCTGCGCGAAATCAGCCTGACTCTGTCACCTGAAAGGGTGTACACCACGGTTACAATACGACTGTTTTCATTTTGCCGGTGCGCCAAAGACGCTGCTCGGTGCGCGACGAATGAGCCAGATCCTCCTTCTCAATCCCATCAGAGTCGGTGAAGACCTGCTAAGGCCTCCGCAAAGGAGATTCCATGCTTCTCAGTGTTGGTTCGCGTCCTTGGCATCGTCCCATTCCCATTCCATCTATGTACATATTGTATCCATGCCGATGACGGCATACAAGCACAGCTTTTTGCGACAATTTCGAATTTCCGGCTTCAGTTTTGTCTGCGCTTTCCATTCCCTGGGCGTCCGTCGCGTTCTTGCGGTAACCGTGAGGGCGTTGTACGCGACTTCTTAACCTTAACCTTTGCCGCCTCACGCTCCTTCGTGATCGCGCCAAGCTTTCCTTGACGCCCGTAACTCGCTCTGCGCGTAAAAGACAGCTCAGCCCTGTCTCGGTCTTTTTTATGGCTTCCACCACAAACAAAGGACTCTCGGAAATCAAAGCGCAAAGCCGCGCGCGCCCGGTGGTGAAAAAGTCTCAGCCTAAACAAGCGCAAAACATTCAGTCATTGCGGCGCGCCCTCGACGAGTCGCTCGCACGGGAGGCGGCGACGAGCGAGATTCTGCGGATGATCGCCAGCTCGCCGACCGACCTTCAGTCGGTGCTCGATGCGATTGCCGAGCGAGCTGCGAAACTGTGTGACGCGGAAGATGCTGCCATCTTTCGCGTCGATGGCAATTCTTACCGTCGCGCTGCGCACTTTGGACCGATTCCCATGGCAGACTGCTGTGGGCGAGGGCCGCGTCATTGATCGCGACACGCCCGCGGGTCGAGCGATTGTCGACCGGCAGACGATCCATGTTCCTGACCTTCAAACAGCCGAAGCTGAATTTCCGGGTGCCAAGACCCGTGGAATCGCAATGGGCGTTCGCACGGTGCTCTCGACACCGTTACTCCGTGAAGGCATTGCCATCGGCGCTATTCATATCCGCAGACGAGAGGTCCGTCCTTTCTCAGACAGGCAAATCAAATTGCTTGAAACCTTCTGCGGACCAAGCCGTGATCGCGATCGAGAACGCGACGGCTTATTCACGAGCAACAGGCGCGCAATCGTGAACTCGCTGAGGCGCTGGAGCAACGACTGCGACGAGTGAAATCCTGGGCGTGATCGCCAGCTCGCCGACGGATATTCAGCCGGTGCTGGACGCGGTGGCTAGAGAATGCCGCCCGACTATGCGAGGCAACCGATGCCCAGATTCGCCTCGTTGAGGGTGATGAGAATCGCGATTGGCGGCTCACTACGGAACTCTCCGGCGCCTGAGTTCAGGTCCGATCGAGCCTACGAGCTCCCGGTCTAGCCGAGCGCTTCGTACGCGAGAGACCGTACATGTTCACGATCTTTTGGAAGTGCGAAGACCGAATTTCCGAGGAGCGAGGGCGCGCGCTGATGGAGTTCGGACGATTCCTTGGTCGACGCCGATGCTGCGAGAGGGTGCTGCGATTGGCGCGATCTACTATTCAGGCGAATGGAAGTCCGTCCTTTCACCGACAAGACAGATCAAACTGCTCAAGACCTTCGCCGACCAGGCCGTGATCGCCATCGAGAACGTGCGGCTGTTCAAAGAGATCCAGGAGCGCAACGCAGAATTGCGCGAGGCCCTGGAGCATCAGACGGCAACGGCCGAGGTGCTCGGCATCATCAGCCGCTCGCCCACGGACGTGCAGCCGGTCCTCGACGCCATCGTCGAGAGCGCCGCCCGGGTTTGTGGGATCGATGACGTGGTGCTGCGACTCCACGAGGGGAACACTATGGTTCCGCGGGCTCATTTTGGTCCCATACCCATCGTGCCCGCGTCGAGATCAGTATTGATGAGCCACAGTATCGCTGGATGCGCGAGCATGGCACGCTCCACATTCCCGACGTCCGCGCGCAGAACGATTTTCCAACGATGGGTTCCGTCGGCGGCTGGCGCACCTTCTTGGCCGTTCCCTTCGTCAGCAGGGAGAACTCATTGGAACGCTGACCGCACGTCGCATCGAGGTGCGCCCCTTCACCCCGGCGCAGATCAAGCTGCTTGAAACCTTCGCCGATCAAGCGGTGATCGCCATTGAGAACGTGCGGCTGTTTCAAGAACTCAAGGAGTCGTTGGAGCAGCAGACAGCGACGAGTGAAATCTTGGGCGTCATCGCCAGCTCGCCGACGGATATCCAGCCGGTGTTGGACACGGTCGCGGCAAAATGCCGCCCGACTATGCGAGGCGACGTGATGCTCAGATTCGCCTTGTGGAGGGCGATGGCAATCGATTGGTCGAGCCGTCCATTTGGAACTCTCCCAGCCCCGGAATTTGAAACCCACCAAGCGCAGAAAATCCTTCAGCCGAGCAATTCTTACGCGAGAAACAACTACATATTCACGATCTTCAGGAACGGGTCTGGTTATAGATCATCCTCGGGAACACTGGACACTTTCTTAGTGCACCGATGCTCAGAGAGGGGACTCCCATAGGTCTGATCAACATCAGGCGCACGGAAGTTCGTCCTTTCTCAGAGCAGACAACACGTAAACTGCTTGAAACTTTCGCTGCGCAGGCGGTGATCGCCATCGAGAACGTCCGCTGTTCAAAGAATTGCAGGAGCGCAATCGCGGAGCTCACCGAGGCTCTGGAGCATCAGACGGCGACGAGCGAGATCCTGCGCGTAATCTCGAACTCGCCCAGTGATGTGCAGCCGGTCTTCGAAACAATAGTCCGAAATGCCGTCACGCTCTGCGAGGGCCTCTTTGCGAACGCGTTCCGGTTCGACGGCGCGCTGCTGCATTTCGTCGCGAGCAGCAGCTCCAAGCCGGAGGCCCTGGAACTGCTGCGGAGCGAGTATCCAATGCCCCCGAACGACTTCTCCAGGTCTCGGGGAGAGTAGTCCTAACCCAGATCGGCTGTACGCATGGAGGACGCGACCTCTGATCCGGACTATGACCGGCGTCATACGATCGCTGGGAACTGGCGGCGGATGCTCGGGGTACCGATGCTGCGAGACGGGAAGCCGATCGGTGCGATTGTCGTGGCTTGGCCTGAGGCGGGCCCCGTGATCGAAAGGCACGTGGAATTGCTGCAAACGTTTGCCGACCAGGCGGTGATCGCCATCGAGAACGTGCGCTTGTTCAAGGAACTCGAGGAGCGCAACGCAGAAGTTGCGCGAGGCGCTGGAGCATCAGACGGCGACAGCCGAGGTGCTCGGCATCATCAGCCGCTCGCCGACGGACGTGCAGCCGGTCCTTGACGCCATCGTCGAGAGCGCCGCGCGGGTTTGTGGGATCGATGACGTGGTGCTGCGACTCCGCGAGGACGAACGTCATGGTCTCGCGGGCTCATTTTGGCCCGATGCCAATTACCGCCGCGTCGAGATCAGTATTGATGAGCCACAATTTCGCTGGATGCGCGAGCATGGCACGCTCCACATTCCCGACGTTCGCGCGCAGAACGATTTCCCGCGATTGGGGTTCCGTCTGGCGACTTGCGCACCTTCTTAGCCGCTCCTCTTCGTCAGCACGGGGAACTTATTGGATCGCTGAACGCACGTCGCACCGAGGTGCGTCCTTTCACCCCGCGCAGATCAAGCTGCTCGAAACCTTCGCCGACCAAGCAGTGATCGCCATTGAGAACGTGCGGCTGTTCCAAGAACTCAAGGAGTCGCTTGGAGCAGCAAACGGCGACGAGTGAAATCTTGGGCGTCATCGCCAGCTCGCCGACGGACATTCAGCCGGTGTTGGACAGTCTGCTGAGCGCTAAAAATGTGGTGCCCGACTATGCGCAGTTGGAGCCGCATTGTCACAGATTCGCCAATCGTTGACGGCGACGTTGCATCGCGATTAGCGGCTGTTCCATTACGAGCGCGCCCCGACGCCGGAAATGATTTAGACCGCACCGCGACCAACATCCTGTCTCTGCCGGGCCCGATGCGTAGCCGAGCGACGGTGCGTGTTCGCGATCTCCAGGAAGCCATAAAAAGCGAACTTCCCGAGAGCTGAGGGCGTGCACTCGGGAGCCCGGACATGTGCTTAGCCTACGACCGATGCTCGGCAAGTAGACGCGGACGTTACTGGTCGCGTACCCTCATCCCGAGAGAAGGAACGGCGATAGGTCTGACTAGTTGCTGACACCTGTCGTCGGGGCATTTACCGATCGCCAAATCGATCAGTGGAGACGTTTGCCGACCAGGCCGTGCATCGCCATCGAGAACGTCCGGCTTGTTCAAAGAACTGGATGAGCGAACCAACGAATTGACACGCTCGGTAGGCGAGCTCAAAGCGCTTGGCGAAGTCGGCCAGGCGGTCAGCTCCACTCTTGATCTCGAAACCGTGCTGACGAGAATCGTCTCCCATGCGGTCCAGTTGAGCGGCACCGACGGCGGGCGATTTACGAATACGACGAGCACTCGGAAGAGTTTCTCCTGCGCGCCACCGATCACATGGAAGAGGAACTCATCACTGCGCTCCGCGCCAATCCACCGCGGCTAGGAGACGGAGTGGTTGGGCGGGCGGCGGCGAGCCGTGAACCGGTGCAGGTCCCCAATATCCTCGAAGAGCGCACTTACGCGCCGCGCATGCGCCAGATGCTGGAGCGCTTCGGCTTCCGTGCCAGCCTGGCTGTTCCCTTTACTACGCGAAGACCGCATCATCGGCGGCTTGGTGGTACGGCGAAAATCCACCGGCGAGTTTCGCCCCGAAGTCATCGAGCTTTTGAAAACCTTCGCCACCCAGTCCGTGTTAGCGATCCAAAACGCCCGGCTGTTCCGCGAGATCGAGGACAAGAGCCGCCAGATCGAAGCCGCCAACCGCCACAAGTCGGAATTCCTCGCCAACATGTCGCACGAGCTGCGCACGCCGCTCAACGCCATCATCGGCTTCTCCGAAGTCTTGGGGGAGAAACTGTTCGGCGAGCTGAACGAGAAACAAGCCGAAGTACACCGACGACATTCTCTCCTCCGGCCGCCATCTGCTGTCCCTCATCAATGAGATTCTCGATCTTTCCAAGGTCGAAGCCGGGCGCATGGAGCTTGAGCTGGCTACGTTCGATCTCCCCTCGGCCATAGACAATGCGCGCACCTTTGTGCGCGAGCGCGCCACCAAGCACGGCATCAACGCTCGATGTTGCCGTTGACGACCGCCTTGGCGATTTCGTCGGCGACGAGCGCAAGATCAAGCAGATTCTTCTCAACCTGCTTTCCAACGCGGTCAAGTTCACGCCGGAGGGAGGACGGATCGGAATTAACGCCAGGCAGGCTGATGGTTCTGTGGAGATCTCAGTCAGTGACACCGGCATCGGGATCGCCGCCGGAGGACCAGCCAAAGATCTTCGAGGAGTTTCGCCAGGTGGGCTCCGACTATGCACACAAGGTCGGAGGGGACCGGACTTGGATTAACCTTGGCCAAGAAGTTTGTCGAGCTGCATGGGGGAAGATCTGGGTGGAGAGCGAAGTCGGGAAGGCAGCAAGTTTGCTACTTGCGTTGCCGACCACCCTCACCCATTCCCTCTGCCAGCGGGCGAGGCTGTGAGGAAGAATCGTCGCGCTGAAAGACGCAAAGAAAGCATGTCCAGCAGCTTAATGGCGCGGGCAAAGGAACACTCCTTACAAAAGAAAATTAAAAACCAGGGAGGATATTCCTTGTCGATCATGCGGGATGTTCTGGGCCGTGATCAAGATATCGACGTTTGAGAAGTCGCTTAAGATGTCTTTGTATCTCTGGAAAACCTTCAGTCTTCATCAGCGCCGGCGATGATTTCAATCTTTGATAATATCTGTCGATAAAATTCACACCAGCCATATCAATTTCCTTGATAGGAGCAGATTGGGAACTGACAGTGAGCGCGCCAAAAAACAGCGATCAACTCACGAATTTTGGTTTTTTGATCTTTCAGCTGATCTCCTCGTGCCAATGTTATATTTCAATGGCAAGTAGATCTCATACTTTTTCATGCAGCGAGAGAAGACTTAGGCAGGGGCACGCTGTTGGTGCAGGCAATTTTTAAATTCGGAATCCGCTTCAGTTTAAGGATTTTTACATGCTCGGGGTTACTCCATAATGTTGTGAGTGACAACCCACAGGGTGCTCCGCCTTGCTAACAGGAGAAACCCTTTAGCATCGTGCTTTTCCGGGATTTGGACGTAAATCATTCAATGAAGATAGGGGCTTTGGTTTTCACGTCAAGAAAAGGGGAAAAGCCACACCTTGTCACAGCAGCAATCCCTTTGTGAAAATATTCTTAACTCTGCACCAACAGAGGCCTGAAATTGTTCGCAAGCTGCGATGAAATTTTCATGCTGCCAACCTGATAAGCTTGTCCGTGTCTGCTTGTCGGGCCGCCAGGAGCGCTGTCAGAATGCGGTGGCCCTTTTTGGTTACTTGCCAGCGATAGGTGCGAGAAACTTTGGCAATCAGGCCATGGGCGTGCAGCAATGCCAATCGCCGAGAGACCTTGGCGGCTTGGGAGCGCTGTTGTTTTTGTCGTTGGTTTGCCCAAACAGCAAGGCCCGGATGTCACGGTTGCGAAAGCCCTTCAACGCCCATTCGCCCCGGTTGACGGCGGCCAGCAGTTGGGCATCGGCGGTCTCAAAGGGGTTGAGTGCTCGGTGCCGACGCTGCTCCCGCCGCACCGGTCGGCAAACTTTGACCGCCTCTTCGGCCAACGGGGTGGTGATGCTCGCTGCTGCCAGAGCCGTCAGATATCGGTCGTTGGCCGCTCTAGAAATCTGGGCGCGCCGGTAAAGGTCAGCCACCCCGCGGCGCAAAGGATACCAAGCCATCGGGGCGTGGGGGCGGGTTTCCGGGGTGCGAAAGACCTTCAGGTCCTCGGCGTCATGGATGGTCGTCTCCGGTCGCAGCACATTGAGGCAGTTGTAAAGTTTGATCGAATTGCGATTGACCCAGTGCTTGAGGCGCACCCCTTCAGAGCGTCGTCGCCAGTCGGTCACCACCTCGCCGCCAAACTGCCCGTTGAACTGCTTGCCCAAAAACGCATCACTTGCTCGCAGCCCAGATTGAGCATTCCATGCAACATCAGGCGTGGGACCAGCCGGTCCAAAACCCGCTGATCATGGAACAGCACGTCGCTGGAGAATTCAGTCTGGGGGCTGTCCAGTAGTAGGAGAGTCCACCCAGGGGCCGAGCGATTTTCTCGTGCAGCGGATGATACCTCTTTCGCAACTGCTCGCACAAACTTACCCAGTCGGTGCGCAACTGTCGATCGGCCAGGTCTTGGGCCTTGTGGAAATCTTCCAACCAGGTAAACCGGTTATCGGCCTTGCGGTAGCGCAGCCCTTTCTCATCCATCTGACAGGCCAGCCAGTCATGGCCGTTGAGACAGATGTGGATGAGAAAGGGAAACCAAGTTTGCAGACGCAGGTGCAGCAATCCAAGGCGTCGGTGCTGGACGTAGAAGTACAGGTGCAGGCACTTGCCCAATTCCAGGTGAGGCTCGAGCTTCTTGGTTTGGTAATTGCCTCTCATTTTGTAGGTCCGGCAAGGTTCTACACATCGAAAGATCGCTACCAGGCCCTCTTTAATGCCATCGCGCTCAGCGATTTTGCGCGCCAGGTCTTCCTTGGACAGGGCACTGCTGCTCAAATAGGTGAATGGGCGCTTGAGGGATTGCGCCAGTCGCTCGGCACCCTGGCACACCTCGTTGGTCAGTCCCGTGGCAAACTGCTTGAAGTCTTTGCACAACACCTTGGCTTTGCTCAAATACTCCTCAAAAATCTTGGCGCAATACAGGTAGCGCAGCGAACCCTGAAGGCGCAGGCGGTCGAAGGAGTGAAGAATGCCCATGACATCCTTGTGGTGTTTCTCTATAAAGAGGTTTGGGACGCAGTTTGCTGGAGCAGAGCTTTTTCTTTTCCATGAAACCCTTCTACCCCATCAACCGCGTTCTGTCAGCTCATCGCGCTCGACATGGACGCCCATTCATCCACTCGCCGGTTCGCCGCCTCATGGGCTGCCAACTCGGTTGCGGCTGTGCCGCGCTAGGGACTCTGCGTCTCTGTGTGAAAGATTAATTTGGAGGAATCAAGAATGACAACTTTTCGTAAACTGCCTGCGCTTCTCGGAATCGCTTTCATCGTTTGCACTGCGTCAAGCAAACACAGCTGGGGCCAAACCCAAACGCTCACGGCTTTTTATACTGCGCCGGTGGTTTCTATGGCGCCCATGTGGATCGCCAAAGAGGCGGGTTTCTTCAAGAAGCAAGGGCTTGACGTCAGGCTCGTCTTTATCGCTTCCGGCCCGCTGGGAACTACTGCGATACTATCTGGAGAAGTCGATGTGGGGATCATCGGCGGATTTGCGCCGACACGGGCGATTACTGGAGGAGCCAAAGGTCTGGTCATCATTGGGCAAAGCAAGAATCGCATGACCGGGGCGATTGTTGGCAAGAAAGAAATCGGCAGCGTCCAGGATCTCAAGGGAAAACGACTTGGCATCGACCGGGTCGGTTCCGAATCCTGACATGTTCACGCAAGCCGCCCTTTCCCGTTTTCAGATGGATCCGCTCAAAGATCTCCAATACATTCAGCTCGGCAGTATCGGTCAGGGATCCCGGCGCTCAAGGCGGGAACGATTGACGCCCTCACCACAAGCACGCCCTACGATCTTTTTGCCCAGAGGCTGGGCTTCAAGGTGATCCTGGATATCACGGCCATGAAGATTCCCTTTGCAGCGACGGTACTCGCCTCTGCTCGCAATACGGTAGAGCGCAAACAGCCGGAACTGACGAAGTTCATGCGCGCTTACGCTGAAGCCGTTCACTATTTTCTGACCAACAGAGAAGGCACCGCCCAGATCGTTGCCAAATACACCAAAGTCGAAGATCGAGACGTGGTCAACCATGCAATCGAGTCTGAGGCGATGGCCGTAGAAAGAACCCTGCAAGTCGATCCGAAAGGAATCGAGCTCATTCTCCGGGTTAATCAGCAAGACAGTTCCCCAGGCCGCCTCAGCCAAGGCGGAAGATTTCTACGACCCACGCTTTTTAATGAGCTAAGAGACAGCGGCTTTCTCAAAAAGCTCTGGGCTGAAAAGTGACCGCGCCCAAGGTGCGCGGCTTTCGTGATTCGTGTTCGTGGCTCGTGTTCGTAGGCGAGCACGGGCACGTTCCACGAGCACGATTTTTAGGATCCATACAGTTTCTTGACGAAACCACTTCCCGCTCGATTTCGTCGATCAGGCTCATATCGATGAAATCCGCGGGATTTTTATCGCCAGCGTCGATGGACACCAGGATATTCTTGATGCCTTCCAACTCCGTGCGCGGCGACCGGAGCAACCGTTTAGCGAAGAATTCGTAAGTTCCTTCGATTGCCTCGGCGTCTGTGACCTGGAGATATTTCCTGAGAATTTTCAGGCTCCCCTCCTTGTTGGTCTTGACGTAGTGCATGCCCTCGATTTGCCCCTTGATGAAACCCTTTACCGCCGCGCGGTTCTGTTGGAGATAGGAGCGGGTAACGATGTTCGACGTGTTCGTATAGAAACCGAAATCGCCGATATCCGCCAGCACGTTCATGCCGAGCTTGCGCGCCTGGTAGATTTCCGGATAGGACTGCACCGTCGCAGAGACCTTATTGCTAAGCAACGCAGCCATGCGCGCTGCCGTGCCGCCAGTCTGCAGCATAGTGATATCTTTGGGATCCATTTTCCAGGCTTTGATCGCCATCAGCACCGCCGCGTCGTTGGAGCCGCCGAAGCGGTTGATGCCGATGGTCTTGCCGCGCAACTGCTGTGGCTCCTTGATTTCGGGGCGCGAGATGAGCTGCATCGGGAGCTTATTTTCCAAGGTGGCGACGATCACCACCGGCGCGCCACGGGCCGCTGCTATTACTGACGAAGAAGCTGCGGTCTGCGGTCAATTGAAGGCTCCCGCCGACCAAGGCCTGAATGTTCGGCGAGCCTGCCTGGATTAAAATGATTTCCAGATCGACGCCGTACTTTCTGCTGAACCCGAATTCCTTGTTCACCCACAGGGGAAGTTGGTAGCCGGCGGTGCCGCCGTAGCTCACGAGAAACCGGGTTCCCTCAGCAGCCGATCCGACCCGCGCCAAACCTGCAAAGGCTAGAGTAACGATTATCATGACGATTAGAACTAGCCCTAATCCCCGCGACGAGGCCGGAGACGACAGAGAGAACGCTGGTGGACTTGTCGTCTGCAGTGAAGTTACCTACTTGCGAGCGAGAGTGCCCTCTCCCTCGCGGGAGAGGGTTAGGGTGAGGGGCGGCTGAAAGCCTTGGTCACCCTCACCTCTATCCTCTCCCGTCAGAGACTGTGTCGCAATTGGCGGAATATTCAAAGTGAAACCTCGTTCAGAGCATCGCCAGGAGGACGATAGGGTTCAGAGTGATTGTCTGAAAGCTCAGTGTTGATCCAGTTTTCCCTCCAGCGGGTGCATAGGCGTACTCGCCCGAATCTTACGCCATCACCGGGACTCGAAGAGCCGTAAGCTTTTCGATCAGGCTGGATACCCCCACAATGGTAATCATCCGCGCCAGATTAAAACAGGTGGCCAACAAAGAGGTCTCCGCATTGACCCCCACCTTTCCGCGCAGTAAAAATCCAACGGTCTTGAGGTTCCTCTTGATGTGTCCAAAGGGAAGCTCCGCTCGCTCCTTTCTTCGGTCATAGATATCTTTTGACGCCTCATACTGGGCTTCCAGTTTCTCTTTGAGACCTTCGAGCGCCAGACGAATGATCTTTCGACCTTGCTTGGCCGAGGTGCACTGCCCATAGTGAAGACACCCTGACAAAGCTTGGGACTCGTTATCAGATAATGCCGCTTCCCACTGTTCTTGTCGGTCCCGACGTAGCTTAACCGCTTGCCCTCAGGACAATAGTAACAATCCTGTTGCTGATCGTAGTGAAAGTGACTCTTACTGAACGGCCCTTCCTCCTCGTGCAAGGCCTGTCGCTGTGAGGGCACCACGACCTTGATTTGCTGATCATCAATCTTCTTTAGCTCTTCGGTGTCCGCATACCCCGCATCCGCTACCGCCACCTCGCAGGGCTTGCTTAGCGTCTCGTTGGCCTTGTCGATCTGCACCGCAAACTGATTGACGTCACTGCTTTCGCTCACCGCCTCCGCGTGCACGATTAACCCGTGCTTGTCATCCACCACACTCTGCACGTTATAGCTCGCATGGCTCCCTTGCACACTATGCATCAACGCACAATCGGGATCGGTCCGGTTGATCAGTTCCCGATCGCTCTCGGCGAAAGCTTTTAAGGCCTCTTGGATCTTTTGCTTTAACCCCTCCGCTTGCGCCAACTCCGTGTCCATCGCCACACTCGATCCCTGCCCTTCCTGCTGCCCGTCTATCCGTTCGGCTTCCTCCATAAGCTTTTCCACCCGGCGGTCCAGTTCTACCAGGTGCTTTTCATAATAGGCTCTATCATGGCTCTGACCCCGTGCCGCATTCGCCCTTATCTTCGTGCCGTCGACAAACAAAACATTACCGGCAATCAGATCCAGTTTGATACACATCCGCACACACTGCTTGAGCACTTTCGTTAGCGCCCCTTTATGCTGACGCCGAAACTCTGCAATAGTCTTGTGGTCCGGCTTTAACCCTCCCATCAACCACATAAACGACAGATTGTGATGCGTCGCACGCTCAAGCTTCCTCGACTCCTTGATCCCGTAGGAATACCCGTAAACCAACAGCTTCAACATCGCTCGCGGATCGTATTCCGAGTTGCCCACTTGATGCTCATCGATCTCGATCCCCAGCTCCGAAAAATCCACACTCTCCACAAACGCATCATAAGCCCTCACCGCATCGTCTTCCCCTACATACTCCTCGATGCTTGGCGGTAAGAGCCCCAACTGATCGCGATTGCCGTATCGATACGCCATGCGCTCCCCTTTCCTTGGAGTGCAATTTATCATATCGATCCCATCACTTGGCAGATTATTTTTGTTCTTTGTGCTATTTTCCTAGCCCTCGATGAATTGCGACACAGTCTCTCGACGGAGAGGATGTTAGCCTTTCAAATAACGGAATGTTCTGTTGGATCCGTGCTAGTGTCCATTTTCTTTCCCATTCATGAGTTTCACCTCCCGTTATGAAGCGCTATGGTTGCAGACTCGCACCGGCTGAAGAACCAAAGCGTGGAAAAAGCTGCAACGCATTAAGTTGCTCGACGGCCATGCGCTCAGCCGCGTCGAAGCCATCATATTCTCCCCAATGGTCCACTTCCTCCTGCAGTCGCTCGCCGTAAACAAACGGCAAATCAGAGCCCCACAGAATGTGCGTTGGGTCGGCGAGCTCTTGCAGGGAGCGCAGCGCGTATCCGGCCGTGGTACTGGCGATCTCGTAGTACAGGGCGCGGAGCATCGGGATCACGTCGGTGACTCCTTTGGCATGCCGGTGCCCTTCGAGCATCGAGATCCTTTGGGCGAGAAACGGCACTGTTCCACCTCCGTGCGTGACGATGAGGCGGATATCCGGGCAGCGCTTCAACGTACCGCTAAAAATAAGATTGACGATGGCGCGCGTCGTGTCAAACACATATTCGACAACAAACGGAGGCGCGCCCAGGTTCGTCTCCGGGGGCGCTTCGCAATGGGTCGGATGAATAAACACCACTGCCTTGCGCCGGTTGAGCTCGTCAAAAACGGGATCGAACAACGGATCTCCCGAGAATAGCGGTTGTTGACGCTGGAAAAAAGGCCGACACCGTCGAGGTGCAAAATGTCGAGCGCATACGTGATTTCTTCCAACGCGCCGTCTACATCGGGAAGCGGGAGGAGAGCGAAGGAGCCGAATCGCGCCGGATGCTCAAGCAGCAGTCTCGCTTGGAACTCGTTGCACGTGCGGGCTACATCTCGCAATCGATGCAGATTTTGCAGGACCACCCGCGGCGTCAGCGAGGTTATGGCTGTCCGGATTTTCCAACTATCCATCGACCGCAGTTGCGTTTCGACATCCGGAATTCTTATCGGCAGCGAATTGTCCGCATACTGCGGCGGCACGACATGATGGTGCACGTCAATGCGCCAATTTTCTGGTGTATTCTGGCTCATAGTCTCGCTGCTTGAGTTCGGTTACCGACCGGTTCGAAGAATGTTTTTAGGTATTAGCGCTCTCTCGGGGCCAAGGTATTTGATGAGGTACTGTCGTGTCAACATAACATAAACATAGGCGTGTGCATCTACTCGATTCATATCGACATCTGCGAATCGATTCTATGCATTGACGGCAAGCTCTTTCCTCTGCTAAAAGCGCCTCAAATGCCCTTCAAGAAGATAGCCCGTCTATTCTTGCTCGACTTTTGCTTAGTCGTAGCCGCATTGCTTTTCGTGTTGCATGGCGGTTCGGCGATCTCTCAGGAGCGCAAAGTTAACATCGCTTACGCGGGTCCAAGCCTGATTGCTCTTCCATTCCTGGCTGCTCAGGAGTGGAAACTTTTCTCGCAAAACGGCCTGAGCGCGCAGCTCATCGTCATGACCTTCACGATATCCATCCCCGCCTTATCCGCCGAACAAGTTGAGTATTTGGGAGGAGTCGGGCCGGCCACCGTTAGTGCCACCTTGAGAGGAATCCCAGCGCGCGCAGTTTGGTTCTCGTCCGACAAGGTCCTTTGGTCTTTGATGGCACAACCTCAGATGAAAACTCTCGCTGATCTACGACAGAAGCCCATTGGAATAACCGGCGGGCTCGGCGCTACCGGACACGTGGCACTTCTTCTGGCGCTGGAAAAAGCCGGACAGGATTCCAAGGCCTTTGCGATCTCCCCTTTACGGGCGTTTCCGACATGATTCAGGCGTTGGAATCGGGATACCTGAGCGCCGCTATGCTGCAGCCGCCTCAGCTTTTCTACGCGATGAGCAAAGGATTCAAGGAGATGCTGAATGTCGCCTCGATGATCGAGATGCCCGTCGGCGGGCTCACGACTCTGGTCAAGACCATTCAGAACCGGCCTCAAGAGGTGCGAGCGGTGATCAAGTCGGTGCAGCAGGCGAAACAGCGAATGTTGAAAGCGAAAGAGGAGACCCTCGGTCTCATCATGAAAGTTGGAAAAACAGACCGTGAGGCTGCACTAAAAACCTACGACATGCTGCGAGACGCGTTAGCAGGAGACGGAAGACCGACGCGCGCGGGCATCGAGAATATCCTCAACGCGCTGGTTCTACGGGGCCGGCTTCCCACCGCCAATGTGCCGTTTGATGAGATTGCTGATACTAGACTAGCGACGGAAGTAGCGAAGGAGCTGGGATACAAAGTTCAATGAGGCAACAGCAACAGATTTTTGAATCTCAGCGGGTTGTATTCTCCGCGAGCTTGCTGCGTAGAAAAATGAATTCTCTATTCGGGCGTCATTCCCGCATGCTTTCGGTATCCGGAACCTTAATCTACATGGATTTGTGGGCAAACTCCGGGTCTGCACCACCTGATGACAAGCGTCGGTTGTATTGACCATCCACCGATTACGCGGAGGCGAATAGGACTGGAGAGACCGCAGTGATAAAAGGAGGCGCACGATGAATCGTTTCCAACGGCGGCTAGGGCTAATCGGAATTGTCTCTCTCTACCTGTATCGGTGCGGTCCACGAGAGCGCGGGACAATCTTCGACGCTCACGGCATTCTACACCGCTCCGGTGGTTTCCATGGCTCCGATGTGGATCGCTAAGGAAGTCGGTTTCTTCAAGAAGCAGGGACTCGACGTTAAGCTCGTCTTTATCGCTTCCGGTCCCACCGGGACTACCTCCTGCTCGCGGGAGAAACGGATGTGGGAATCATCGGTGGATTTGCCCCGACACGGGCAATTGTGGGAGGAGCAAAGATCTGGTGATCATCGGACAGAGCAAGACCCGCATGACAGGGAACATTGTTGGCAAGAGAAGAGATCGCGAGCGTCAGGAATCTGAAGGGAAGACGGTTGGGCATCGACCGGATCGGTTCGAATCCGGACATGTTCGCTCAGGCCGCCCTCTCCCGCTTTGGGATCGATACCCTGAAGGATCTTCAGTACGTTCAGCTCGGCAATATCGGCCATGGGAATCCCGGCCCTCAAGGCAGGGACTATTGACGCCCTTATCGCAGGTGCGCCGCACGATCTGTTTGCTCAACGGCTGGGCTTCAAAGCTGATCCTCGATATTACGGCGCATGAAGATTCCCTTTGCGGTAACGGTTCTCGCTTCTGCCCGCAATACGGTGGAGCGCAAACACTCCGAGCTGGCGAAGTTCATGCGGGCGTATGCGGAAGCGATGCACTATTTTCTGACCAACGCGGAAGGCACCGCTCGAGATCGTCGCCAAATACACCAAAGTCGAGGACCGCGAACGTCAATGCCTATGCGATCGAGTCTGAGTCGAAGGCCATGGAAAGAACTCTCCAAGTCGATCCCAAGGGGATCGAGCTCATTCTTGCGTTGATCAGCAAAACCGTCCCTCAAGGCCGCCTCGGCCAAGGCGGAAGATTTTATGACGCCCGTTTTTTCACCGAGCTACGCGAGAGCGGCTTTCTCAAGCGGCTGTGGGGAGAGAAGCCGTGACCTACCGGTTCAAGGTTCAACGTTCAATGTTCAAGAGGTCTTCGCCCTGCCGGCACGGCAATCGCTTTGACGAGCGCCATCTTTCTTTGTTCGCCATACCCGCAATCACTCTCAGCGGCGGACAAGCTCATCGGCATCCATTCAGCGCGGGTCCTTTCGCAGTCCATGCCATGGGTCGCGACCGAAGCCGGGCTTTTCAAAAGCATAATCGGACTTTGACCTCGTCTTTATCGCTTCGTCTCCCTCGGTCACGGCAGCAATGTTGGGCGGTGATGCGGAAATTTCTCTCGGCGGTGGGGAAGGACCGATCCGCGCCTACGTTCAGGGAGCTTCGACTTTAACGACATCTTAAAGTAGCGGATCGCGGCATAGCCGTAGTCAGTTATGCCCGGCCGGCCTGTTTCCACCGTGACCAGCAGGCTCTTTGTCGTCGGGCAAAGCACACCGAATAGTTGCACGTGGCGTCCCACAGAAGCCGGATTTGCATTGATCGTGGGCGACAGTTCGAGGGTCCCGGTTGATCGCAACGACCAGCCGCTGGCGTCCGCGATGAGGCCCCGTGCGAGCCGCAGCGGCGGTGTATACGAGGCGACCAGTGCTCGGGCGTACCAGGTTGGTCAATTCGTTCCAGGCCGAAGTTCACTCTCGCGGTCGGCAGGATGGTGTCTCCTTTGAGGTCCAGGTTTTTCCCCGTCGGTGCTCTCAAATTGGCGGTTATGATCTCCGGTATCCGGTCGGGCCATGAGAATCAACTTCTCACCGCCGATGGTTTCGATCACGGCGTCTCATTGCCCTTGGGAAAACTGCTGTCGAGATTGCTGGAGTGCCAGGTCTGACCGTTGTCCTCGCTCCAAATCGCCCGCGCAAACTGATGGCGAGTACCATGAGCGCTACCAGGGCACCCCGCGACGTTCGGACGGTTCGGTCGACGCCAAAATAAGTCCATACGGCGTCTGCTTGCGAAAAGATGCCGGCGATCCGCTGTTGATAGTCGGAGACATGCCGCCAGGTTTCACCGTCGTCCCGGGAACGGAACTGCATGATGCGATCGCCCGGACTGCGTACATGCGAGCAGGTCCGAAAGCAGGAACTCCCCACGTCCGTCATTGCCCGCAGGGTTCCAGACGAGACTACCCCCATCCACTATTTTCGCCGGGCTGCAGGTATAGATAGCGTTTGTTCTCGCCACCGCGACCCCCTGGTCGCCGCTGGACATCACGGCCACGCCCATCGGACAGTCATCACCCTGGCCGAATTTCACCTGCCAGAGAGTGATCAACCGTCCTGTCTTCGGATTTCGCGCGGTGACTTGCTCGCGATGATCGGTCAGTCGTCTGATCCGACCAGCGGACGAACGGACTCCGTCCGGCGTCCGCTGGCAGGGGTATCGCTTCACCGGCTACCAGCATGTTGTCGGTAGAGAACTCGACCAGGATCTGCGAGCGACCGGTGAGAAGATTTCCGCTCAGGAAGCATTCGAAGACGATCTCATTGAGGCCGTAGCCATCCGCTACAAAGCGCGCCGGCCAGACGGTTGTTCGGGTCCACGATCAGCTTGGGCTTGCCCGAGCCCTCGGCACCAAACGCCGCACTTGCGTGGCCCGATCCAGTCCTTCGCCTTGGGCATTCAATAGAACCGTGTCTCCTTGGACGACCATATCGTCGGGGATTCGGTGTTGCCCGTTCACCTGGAATCGGGCGCCCGCCTCATACGTCTGCCCGTCGGACAGCAGGAACGGCCGGCTTGGCTCAACGCGCTGCTCAATACGCACCTCGGCGCGTAATAAATGGTATGAGCAGAGCGCAAAATGTCAGCGGCGAGTGATCGAGCCAATCGGATCACCAGGGACATGGTTCACCTCCCAATGAAATTTCTTCTACGCTCGGCGAGCGGTCGAGTGTTGGCGAACAGGATGCACGAGAGACAGACTTATCGTACCGGATTTCGACGGGCCAGTCCAGCCATAATGGAGGAGGACTTATAGGAGACCAGAACGAAGCCGTGGCGCGGCGGATGGCGCAGCGCGGATCGAACCGGCAGAGGCTGAGGGCAGACTCGCCCATCTAATCATGCAATAATGAGCTTGTCGACGTCGATGCGACTCCGTATCACCAATCATGCGATGAGGCACCTTCAGAATGATCAGATATATTCGTCAATCGCAAACCGGTCAGTCTGTTGCTGGCGCTGCTGCTATGGCACGGATCGGCTCACGCGCAAGCAGAAGGGCACTCGAGCCAGCCGATCATCTCCTCCCAGATCGAGGAATTGAGAGCCGAGGTGGAGCAACTGCGCCAGCTCGTCGAGCAACAACAGCGTGCGCTGCTGGCAATCCAGAAACGGACGGATGAGCGCGAGGTCACAGAGCCCGGCCGGAGCTGCTCGCGCGGCTCCGCAGGCAAATGCGCACGCCGACACCGGAACAGCAGCTCCTCGGCAAGCGGCAGCCTCTGCCTCAAATGTGGCTGCGACTCTCGACCAGGCCAGTCCTGAGGCGGGCTGGAACGGCAGCCGATTCTCCCTGCAGTAGCTCGGACGGCCGTTTCCAGTCAGAAATCATCGGCTACTCTCAGCTCGACTTCCATGGCTATCAATCAGGCGACCATCCGCCCAACACTCTTCCTGATCCGACGCGCGCCTGGGGGTGGAAGGCAGGCTGGAACGGTACTTCGACTACAAGGTGGAAGGGGATTTCGCGGACACCAACAGCACCCTGCTGCGTGATCTCTACGGCCGCATCCACCGCACGGATGCATTTCAGGTCACCTTCGGCCAGTTCCGGGTACCCATCAGTCAGTGAAGAGATGCGATCTCGATGCAGTTCAGGACTTTGTCGAACGTTCGATGGTCAACTCGCTCGTACTCCAGCCGAAGCCCCGGCTTGATGGCCTCGGGCGTCCTCGCGAAACGAGTCTTCGAATATCAAATCGGAGCCTTTAATGGGAAAGGCCTGCTCGCAACTAACAACAATGGAACTCCCGAGAGCGCTCTGCGCGTGCGCCTGTCTCCCTGGAAGAACCGCAAGTCCAGTCTGGGGAGATGGCTTCTCGTTCGGCGGCGCCTTCACGACAGGCCGCAATGTCGGCGGTCTCAGCGTCCGGGGCCAGACCGAAAGCCGCAGTTTCATCTTCTTCACGCCGGAAACGGTCAATGGCAAACAGACTCGCGCCAACGGCGAGCTTACCTGGATGCTCGGTCCCGCGGCAATTCGAGCCGAGTACGATCAGACCCATCAGGAGCGCAGAAACCTCGGCGCGGGCGGAACCGACTTGCCCGGCGTCGTCGCCCAGGGCTACATGGCGCAGGTCACCTTTCTGCTGACGGGCGAAACCAAACCGGAGGCCGGTGCAGTAGCGCCACGGTTCCAGCTGTTCCGTGAGCGGCGCCGCCGCGCCGGTCTGGGCGCATGGGAGCTCAAGTTGCGCTACGCCAACCTCAACATCGCCGATGGAAGTCCCAAATCTAATCGCGCCGAAACCCTCTTCTTTGGAGTTAACTGGTATTTGAACCGCTTTATGACCCACATGGTCGACTTCGGGTATCGAGCTGATTCAAGCGACCGACTTCGTACGCCCAGACCGGGTGACGACAACTTTTTGTGTAGTGTTGAGCCGTTTGCAGGTGACCTTCTCCGCCAGATAGATAGGATCCAGGGGCAGAAATTCGCTTGGTCCTGCAGCCGCCTCCGCGATACAAATACCTCTCTATATCGCTGGCCGGAATATCCGTGGACTGGGTTCCGGTCTCCGTCGGCGATGAGGTTCCGTTTTCGATCTCGATCTTCTGCGGCAGTGGCATTTGAGTGATCCAGGCGAACGATCTGCTCCATCCAGTATCGAGACCTTGAGCGTCGCGGAGCTGCGCAGATATCAGGATCACGTCTGGCCGCGGCAGTGGATGTATGTCCGCGCGCGCTCGGGTTTTATCGGCGGAAGGTGGGAAGCGTCGCAGCCGATCTGACACTCGACCGGCTGCAGGACCTGCCCTTCACCGACAAGGAGGAGATCAAGAACAGTCAGCTGGCGCGGCCGCCCTTTGGCGACTATGTGGCGTGTCGATGTCACCGACATCGTGCGGCTGCACCGTACGTCCGGGCGACCACGGGGCGGGTGCATGAACCTGGCCTATACGCGATACGATGCGGATCTGGCGGCACGGCTCGGCGGCCGGGCGATGCATGCGGCGGGATTGCGACCCGGCGACCGCGTGGTGCATTGCCTGAATTACTGCCTGTGGACCGGCGGCGTCACCGATCACATGATTCTCGAGGCAGCAGGCGCGACGGTGATCCCCTTCGGCATCGGCAACACGCGGCAGCTGATCGACGTCATTTTAGAGCTCCGGGCAACGGGCGATCCATTGCACGCCGTCCTATCCGGCGCTGATCGAGAAAAACGCTGGCGGAGGAGGGCAAACTCCGGCCGCGCGACCTCGGGCTGCGGCTCGGGCTGTTTGCCGGCGAGGCGGGGCTGGACAATCCGGCTTTCCGCCGGCAGCTCGAAGAGACCTGGGGCTTCGCCGCTCGAAACGCCAACTTCGGCCTGTCGGAGGTGATGTCGATTCTCGGCAGCCAGTGCGATAGGACCGACGATCTGCATTTCCACGCCGGCGGACGGCGGTATTCGTCGAGCTGTTGGACCCGGCGACGTCACAGCGGCAGACGATCACGCGAGGGTCATGCCGGGCGAGCTGGTCTGTACCCATCTGGACAAGCAATGCCAGCCGCTGATCCGCTATCGCACCCGCGACGTGGTGACGGTGACGGGCACCGGCCCTTGCGCCTGCGGCCGTGCCGCCTGGCGCTTCCGGATCACCGGCCGCACCGATGACATGTTCAATGTCAGGGGCGTGAATGTTTTCCTGGCGCCGTGCGCGCCATCATTGCCGAGCGGCAGAATCTGTCATCCGGGCATTTCCGGATCTCATCTACGCGGGCCGGGCCCGCACGACCGGATCGAGGCGACCGTCGAGGCGGCGAAGGACCTGCCGGCAGAGCGCTGGCCGGAGGCGGCCGCAACGCTGACCGAGGCGATCAAGCGGCACATCCGCGCGGGGGCGGAAATCACGATGGTCGCGTTCGACTCGCTGCCGCGCACCGCGGGCAAAACATTATGGGTTGAGAGGGGTTGGAGCATGAACACCGTCACCGTCGAGTGCCGCGGCGCGATCGCTTATCGTCACGCTGAACCGGCCCGAACGGCTGAATGCCATCGGCGGCGCGCTGCTGGAGGACCTGCATCGGGCGCTGGTCGAAGCCGAGCGCCGACGATTCCGTCGGCGTGATCTTGTTTACCGGCGCCGGTCGGGCGTTCTGCGCCGGCGATGATCTGGAGGAGTTCGATCTGCAGACTGAAGATTACAAGGCAATCGAGCGGCACATCACGGGCATCCAGCAGATCACCAAGGACCTGATGTTCAGCCCCAAGCTGGTGGTGGGTGCGGTGCATGGCTTTGCCGTGGGCGGCGGGTTCGAATGGCTGCTGAATTGCGACCTGTCGGTGGCGGCCGACGATCTGGTGGCGTTCTTTCGGAGATGGCCCTGGGCCAGTTCGTCACCGGCGCGGTGACTCACCTCCTGCCGCTGGCGGTCGGCTATCAGCGGGCGATGGAGTTGATGGTGCTGGGCGAACGGCAGAGCGCCGCGAGGCTCTGCGAGCTGGGGCTGGTGAACTGGGTGGTGTCGCGGGAACGGATGATGGCGCGGGCGCTCGAAGTGGCGGAGCAAGCGGCGAAAAAATCGCGGTTCTCGGTCGGGCGGTTGAAGAGACTCATCAACAGCGAACTTTCTGCGGCGCTGCACACTGCACTGAACCTGGAGGAAGGCACCACCATCGAGAGCTTCCAGCGCCCCGAGGCGAAGGAACGGGTGAAGAATTTCACGGAGCGGAAGAAGTGAGCGGTATTCAAGTTGAGGTTCGGACCGGCAGAGTGAGCCCCATGAGAAGCCAACGATCCCGCTATCACGGACTCATTGGCGGCGGCTTGCGATATTCCGGTGATTCCTCATGCCTACCGTGATCGCAGCCGATGACCTGGCGCTCAACAACGCCATCACGAGTCATCCCCGTTGGGGCCTGGACCTCGTGGTCACTTTTCTCACGCCTTGTTCTGATCAGAACGAGTATTCAACGTAGAGTGCCTCTCGGGTCAGCTTGCCGACTTTAGGGTTCGGCAAGCCGGCCGGACTGCCTGACGGCCTTGATAACGCCACTTGACTTGGTCGTGATCTGCAATCGAATCACTGCAGAAGAAGAACGCACTCATCCGAGTGCCTTCCATCAGCGGCGAGCGTGGCACCTCAGTCCCTTTGTTGACATTGCCGTAGACACCAAACTCAGTCAGGCAACATCGACACGAAGCCGTTGGCCGAGTGGTTCGTGGCCAGTGCCTCGACCACCTGGATCGGTGTAGCGTTGGTGCTGCCGTGGTGACCGACCTTGTAGAAGTCAATCGTCTGAAGAAGTTCTCGGCTGTCCTCGGTAATGTCGCCGGCTTTGGTTGGGTCTTTAACAGGTGCATCCAGTTTATAGAGCCAGTGTTCCCGACTGCCAGCCTGGGCGTCGCCAACGAAAAGCAAATTCTTGCCTGCGAACTTGAACAGCACGACCAGACTCTGGTTGTTCAGAAGGTTTCGATTTTCCCCGCCGCAGCGGCAAGCATATCAGGCTGCGAAACGTCTACGTTATTCACGACCGCCTTATAGTCGACAGCAAAGCCCTGCACATCTTTTTGAGGTAGTCGTGGTCGGTTCAGCGAAAACTCATCAGAGAAAGGCTGTATTGCCCTAGGTCCCCTGGTCGTCGCTCGTCCTGGAATCAAGATACTGACCGACTCCCTGTTTAAGGTCAGTAAGAGCCATAAACGCTTTGGCATCTTTCGGCGGCGGGCCAAGAATCGCTGCCGAGAGACCCTCAAGCTCGAGGCGGGAGTTCGGGGGGCATCGCCGGCGCCGTAGTATCTGACGTTCTTGCCGTTGTTGCCGAGATGGTTCTTAAGCAGGTCTAAGGCTGCTGCATTTCCACCCGCTTTCTTTTTGGCTGTTGCAGTGGCGTTGAAATCGATGCCCGTCGCATTCTCTCAAGCTGTGCAAAAGCCTCCTGCGCCACTTCATCAGTCCGGCCGCGGAACTGCATCGCCAGCTGAGATGCCAACTCGCCGAGATCGAATTGGAGGTTATGGGGAGAGTCTTTGGCATCGTTGAACTGCTCCCAGTAAGGCATCCAGACCATACGGGCGGTGAAGTCTTTGAAACGTTCAGCCCGGCTGAAGCCGGCGATGTGATCCGCGTGACGGTGGGTCATGATGACGAGAGTGGAGTGCGCCGCCGGTGGTTCTGAAGAGATCTTCGACAGCTTCTTCGATCGAGCCGATGTCGCCCGTCCCGGATGTGCCCTTGAAAGCACCACGGTCGATCACGATGTAACGATCACCGGCGCGGGTTGGCACGATAACCAGGAAGAATCGCCAAACCCTACTCGATACATGCGAATCCTCAAGCCGCTGGCGTTTTCCTGTTTGGTGGTGCCCGACGTCTTTTTGTCGACACGCTACTGGCGTTCTTTGCTTTGGTCTTGCGCGCAGCCGTCTTTTTGCTCGCGGCTTTCGTCTTCGTAGCGCTTTTTCGCGAAGTCGTTTTTGCGGCGCGTGTAGCCATGTCAAATACCCCCGTGCAGCAGGTTGAAGTCAAGTTGGAAGCGCTTGGGATCATTGCCCTCGAGCAGTCCTTCGCGCTGGCTGAACTGGCGCTGGCGCTTTTCGCGGAGAGCACCATCATCGCCATCGAGTCGCTTCTGAATCAGATAGCGAATCTCGCCGGGCGGGGCTTGACCGTCCTTAAGCGGTGGTTTGGCGATCAGAAGAGTCACTCCACCGCGCATCGGGAAAGTGCCGAGTTCGAGCTTTCAGGATCAAACGGCGCCTCGTATTTCTGACAGGGACATCTCCACAACCATGTCGATGCGCAGGCTACCGTCGGGAGCGATGCGGAACGCAGGATGAAATGACGGCACAGAGATGAAGAGATCGGGCCGAAAGCCGAGCTTTTCGCGTTCTTTCTCGCATAAACTCGCAAAACGTCACCATTCTGGTCCTTCTCGCTCCTGGTAAGGCCGTTCGGATCACGCGAAAACCAGTCCCTCCACAGGCGGCAGTTCTCGCCAGGCAGCTGCGGCCAGGCAGAGACTCCTCAGAGAAGTACTGCGCGTCGTCAGGCGGTATCCCGCGAAGCCGGAACGCTTGCATGAAGGCGTCGCGCACACCGATGTTGTCGATCGGGTGGCGTTCACGGTCAGCAGTTATCACGGCGCGAAAGATAGTCGCCGAAGGTAATGTCTACCGGCGGGCAGTAGTCGATAGCGCAGGCGCAGATCTGGAAAAAGTTCTCGGCGGTTTGGCTGGCGGCGGCGGCGGGCAGGTTCGCGCCATCGCTGCCGACAGTTCGGCCGAGTCGGTGCTACGGCCCGCCGCCGCCAGCGTGGAATATCCGGAACAAATCGGCTGTTTGGCGAAGGTAAATTGTGAAATAGGCGTCGAACACAGCCAGATACGAGAATAATGGCCCCCCGCTGGTGTGCACCTCAAGATTCCGGGTTCTTGATCGCTTCTGGGTTTGGTGGAAAGCCCAACGCCGAACGCAGAGGCCTTACCGCTGCCGCGGGCTTCACCGAACTGCCGGGCCAGATCGATCAAGGGATTGGACTGAGCAAGCTGAGTCTGAATCTGAACGGCTCCCATCGTCAGCCAGAGCGGCATCCGGGTCGGGAGATGGTGTTGGTATAACCTGCCGCCAGTCTTCTGAATGGTATCGAGCAACGCCTCTTTGTGAAGGCGAAATGGCGGAACAGTGCCGCCAGGTCTGCAAACGCGCCTCGTGGAAAGCCGGTACCTCTGGATTCGTCCGCTCCGCAAAGTAAGGTCCCGTATGCCGTCAGCACCGCGTGCGTCGTCTCGTGAACGATAATGTCGCCATGAGAGAGACACGTAAACACCGTCTGACCCGGCAGGTTGCGTCCGGGTCTTTTTTGCTGGCTCAGGAAATAACCAAAGAGGATGAAGACTTTTAGCCGACGGCGAATAAGCGGCGTTGGCGGCAATCATCGCGCGTGCGGATGGAGGGTTTAGCCGAAAGATGTCGCCTGGCATCGCACCTTTGGGCATCTTGCCTTGAGCATCCGGCAGACGCTCGTCGAGACGCTCGCCAACGAATGCGGCGCCCAAGCGCTGCCTCGAAGTGCTGAATGGTCTCGCTCACTGCGGCGCCAGGCCATCTGCTGATGGAAGCGAGGATCCGGATTCCGACGGATCGGATTCCACCGCGAATGAGACAGGTTCGGATCATCGAGATCCACCGGTTTGTAAAGACGCGATTGGCTCCGTCGTAATCGATGTCTGCGATCCGCCTGCCGGTCGGACCAGGCAGAAGCTTTTCGTATTTGACGATACCAGCGTCATCTGGTTGCCCATGTATCCGCCTTGGCTAGGATCAAAAGCATATGAACCTTCAGCGGACGCGTCACCGGGAGGGACGTCGATCCGAGCGAAAGAGTTTGATCTGCGTTACTTCTGCTCTTTGCCTTCATTGACTATCTCTCCAGGTTCTCGCAATGACTGCGCGGGTTGGGATATAGCTGGCGCCTTCGACCGCAAGAGAATGACGCACTTTGCGCTTTCAAGCCGCTGCTCTATCACCTCATCAAAACGTCCTTGCCGGGCGGAGTGTTCCGATCCCACCAGACAGGCCACCCCCTCCTATTGCAGGGCCAGTCCCATGAATTGCTTTCTCGCGATCTGACTGCGAGTAGCTGATGACAGATGTTGGCCCGAGTCATTCTCCGGCGGGCACTGATCCAGAATGTTCCAGTTCCACAGAGCTCGCTCCACGCCAGAGCCAGACGACCGGAAGACCGGGCCTCCGACTTCTTCACCGTTGCCAATCCGAGCCCCGTTGATCCGGGTGACCGGCGCGAGACGGTAAAGGCGTGCTGGTCAGCATGGCCTCGCTGGCGTTCATCACGTCAGTAGACTTGAAAATCTGTCTGCTCAAACGGAATCCTCAGTTTCAGAGCAGAGTTCCTGAAACAGTCCAGTAAGACTGATTCCCGGAAGCGTGTTGCGGAAAGGGGGGGCACGACGGCGCCGTTCCGTACGATGACGAAATTCCACGAGCCACTGGTTTCGGTGACGTTCCCGTTCAGATCCAGCCAAAAGCGTGATGCCCTTCGGATCCACCTGCCGAACCTCCTGATCGGCCAGCCATTTGATGCATTCGGCTCCGATGCTTGATTTTGGAATCAACGCATTGGGGGATATGCGCGGATGGAAGGGGAGTGACCACGTGTGCGCCTTGCGCTCAAAATAGTGCCTGAAACTTGAAAATCTAAGCGGGAACGTGTGAATACAAAAAGGTAAGGTTCGGACCCGGACCGCAGCCCCGGCTGAACCGACGTAACCCACAAACGGGCCTGGAGTGGCGAAGTGAATCCAACCCAGAGCTCCTGCCGCGACTCGAGCTCTTTTGAAGTTCCTATCCAGGAGCTCCGACGAGATTCGGATCGATTCGTCGCGAGTCCCGGGCAGAGGAATTCGTGTGTAGCGAGAAGAGCGAAAAAGGCGAGCGATATGTTCCTCGAGCCGAAAAGGCTGATGGCCGGAACGTACGGGTCATTTCAGCAATAACTGATGGCCCCGATGACCAAGCCCGCATCTCGTAAATAGCAATATGCGCCTGAGAGGCTGGAACGAAGTTGCCGTTGATATAGACAAAAGGGTCATTCATGGAGGTAGCATGTAAGATATGATGTTAGTCACTGCCGAAAACACAGTCCTACTTGTAGGTAGCGTGTGTGCCATTTTGTCAACAGTCCTAATCCAAGCCTGGAAGTCTTGGAGTCACAGAATGTGCCCTCGAACCCGTGCCCTGTTGAAGATCTCGACCTTCACCGCGGCGGCGCTGCGCGCTGCCGGTTGACTCCGGTGCCCCCGCCCGATCCGGCAGCGTCAACCGGGGACCGACCGCTGGTCGGTGGCCCAGGTGCTCGAGCATCTGTCTAATGTCGAAGCCGGATCGCGGGTATGTTCGCCAAGGCCGCTGATGTCGCCCGGGCCAACGGCAAAAGCCGAGGGCGAAGCAGGACTCGCGTCCGGCCTGCTCGACCTCGAGCCGCTGCTTGACCGCGCTGGGCAGCGCCGGGTTGCGGGCGAAACCTCCCGTCCCCAGGGTCTGCTCACGACGCCGCCAGCGCGCTGACACGCCTGGAAGGCGAGCGCGCGAAGTTTCAGCGCTGCCGTCATCGCAGCCGATGATCTGGCGCTCGACGACGCCGTCACAAGTCATCCCCGGTTGGGGATCCCTCCGGCATCGTATCAGTGGGTGCTGTTCGCGGGCGCGCACGAGCCGTCACGCGGCACAGATTTGCGAGATCGGCGAGAACCTCCGTTCAGCCGCCGACTGCGATGCAGGTCCATCGGAATTCGATGGAATCGGGTTCGATCTCCAGCAATAAAGCTTCCGGGCCTTTTCGTTTAATAAGCGCGAGACTTTTTAATCGATCGCTTAATAAAGGGAATCAGCTGAGGAACTCCGTGAACTATGATTTTCTGGTCGGCACCTATCAAACCGAGCGCCTCAAGGTTCTGAGCGCCTGGAGCATGTTCCGCGACGAGGACCTGAATACGCGCCCACACACGAGGACCCGCGAGGCCGCAGCGTCCGAGCCAGATGATTCATCAATGTCTGAGTGAAGATCTCTGGTTCCGTGGATTCTTCGGCCTGGATGTCGGGAGCGAGGTGCTGCCGAAAGGAGGAAACCAGGCTCGAGTTTATTCGGAAGTACGGCAAGTGATTCCGAACAGCGCGCCCGGATGCTCGGAGCACAGAAAGCGGACTGGTGGGAGCCAGGAGAGGTCGATTTCTTCAAGACGCTGCGCACACGGGCATGGGTGATGGTCCGCCGGATCGCGCAGCCGCCCATCATCGTGGGCAACAGACCGCGCTGCTGCGGATGCTCAATCGCGAAATTCATTCCACCTACGGGCCGAGCCGCCGACACCGGGGGGACTCCCGAAGAATGGCGCCGCCACTATTTATGCGTACCCGGATGTTGAATCCCTGATCGCGCAGGAGTCCGTCGGAGGGGCCAAAGCTCCTCCTTCCTGAAAGGCCGAGGCCGGCCGGTGACGGAATGCGGATCGAGTCAGAACAATAGAACCGGGACCTTCCGTAAATTGACGACACACGTCGTACTCGTTGCATCCCGAAATTCACTGGAACACCGGAAACGCAGGCCGTACCTGCCTCGCCGCCGGCGCTATTCTGCACCTCATCGAACCACTTGGCTTTTCGCTCGATGAACGCCAGGTGAAGCGGGCCGGGCTCGACTACTGGGGAACACGTCTGATCCGCGCGTGTGGCCAAGCTGGGATGCGTTCGAGAACGGGCTTCCGACCCTCGGCAGTCCGTACTTCTTCTCGGCGAAAGGCGAAGCGACTCCTGTGGGACGTACCGCTCGGAGCGCCGCCGGATGTCGGTCCTCATCTTCGGTGGTGAAACCGCCGGCCTGCCACCGGAGCTGCAGAGCGCTATCGGAGATCGGTTGGTCGGGATGCCAATGCTGTCGCCGCGCATTCGGTCACTCAACCTGTCGACGGCTGTAGGGATAGCACTCTATGAAGTCCTTCGGCAGCGCCGTCAAAACGCCGCAGGCCGGTGCGCCTTAGCGGACCGACTGAACAGAGGTCATGAATCCTGGGAAATGCTCAAATACCTGAGCTATCCAACTCTTGCTCTGGCCCCGAGGAAGTGACATCAGTAAGGAACTCGACGTCCCCGTGCGAGAACGATTCTAAGATGCCGACACGTTATCGGAGGTCTTGGACGCTGTGAGCATCTGGCGGAAATCAACCTTCGCGCTTTTGTTGTTCTCCTGGTTAACCCTTCTGCGACGGGCCGGAAGCGCACTAAAGAGTCGGAGCAGAGGGCGACCACTACAAGAAGTGGCTCGACGAGGACGTCTTCTACATCATCTCAAGCAGCCCGTCCGGGTCGCGGCTCGGCGCGGACCACCGTTCAAACGGTAAAGTGTTTCCGATTTAGTTAGTTGCGACGGGTCACCTGGCCAGGCCTGCTTTTCTGCCGGCCCGCCGGGCCTCGATCGGCGGTCAGCGCAATCCGGTCCCCTCACGCTGTAATGGAACTCGCAAAGGGCCGAAGGCCCGGCAGGAAAGCCAGCCACGCCCGTGAGGGCGTGGTTCGCGACCCGAACAAGATCGAGGGCCGAAGGCCCGACACTCACGACCTGCACCCGCCGCCCCACAATCTTTGACAGCTTCTCAGTCTTGAGAACAAGAGTTAACGTAATCGCAAGAATGAAGAAGAGAAGCGGAGATGTTCATGGCCATCCCAGCCGGTTCTCGTGCGGTTTGTCGTAATTATTCTTGCCGTCCTTACATCGAACCCGATCGAAGAAGCGATGATTGAAAACCTGATAGATCCGTTCCGCCGAAACGACCGATTTTGCTTGGCTGGCGAGACCTCTACCCTGTTTGGATCTATCCTATCCTTACACCTGAAACCACGTCGTTTCAAGGCGGAGGAAGTGGGGAGATGCTGAGATTGTGTAATGGTAGGAATGTTTCTGGCCTGTTTGTTCTGGTTGTAGCCAACCTCACGTTCGCCCAGGCCCCACCGCCCGCTGCGCATGACCGGCAGGATTATGTCGCCGGCAAGCCCTTCAGGTCGGCGATCAATGGATCCTGCTCGCCGATGATGTCTGGTCGAGGACAAGATCGGAATTGCCCGGGTAATGGGCCACGTCAACAAAGCTGCCCAACAACCCGATCATGGCGGCAGTCTGCCGTAAGAACTACATCGCCTCGCCGAGCGTGATATTCGATGAGACGGTAATGTTTACCATATGTGGTATCAGGGCTGGAATTCGACCGCCTGGCATTCGAAGGCATGGGGCTCCAAGACAGAGAAGAAGACCTGGTATTCGTATTGGATCGGATACGCCAAAGAAAGTTCCGACGGAAGCCATTGGGAGAAGCCTCTGTTGGATCTCTATCGCTATCTAACATTCTCCAGACCAATATTGTCCACGGAGGCGAAACAGAACCGCAGGCCCCTTACGTCTGGCTAAACCTGATCGGTCAATCCGGCCCGGCGCTTTCTCAGCGACGTACTCGGGCCGGCTGCCGGATACGGAGAAGGGGCAATCGTTGATGCTGGCGCCTATCCGATGGGATCCATTGGCAAATTGACAGTCAGGCATCACCGCTTCTCACGCAGATCCCCGGCGGCTCCTTCCAGGTTCTGTTCGACTGACAGAACCCGGTGGCTGATGTTTCCGACGGCCTGACTATGGCTCGGCCTCCTCGGCCCGGCACAGGAACTACGCAGCCGTGCGCAGCAACGGGCGCTATGCGGTATCGACCAATTCAAGCTGGGTCCGGGCTGGACATTCCCGAGACTTCATGCTGGTCCCCGACGAAGAACTCGAGCGGCGTGATATCGACCACATGCGGGTCTTCGGGCGGGAACCCATTTCGTCAGCCTGCTCAGATGATGGATGACCGGGAGCTCGGATTACAACAGGTCCATCTTGCCACAAGCCGCGACGGCCTCTCCTGGACCCGCTTCCCGTATTTGCCGCCACTGGTTCCCACAGGGAGAAAAAGGTGCATTCGATGCCGGACAGGTGCATCCGGCGTACGTGATGGAGCAGGAGAATTCGCGTATCTCTACTACAGCGGCGACGTCGTGGGTCAGCGGGTGCAACCAGGGCTATTTCTCTTCGATCGGCGTCGCCAGGATGAGGCGTGGCCGGTGGATCAGTTGAAGTCAGACGCGAACGGCGGCACGTAGTTGCAGGGAACTGATCGTGAGTGGAGATCGCATCGAGTCAACTTCGGGAATCATCGCCCCCTACATGAAACCGATCGAGGTAGCCGCTGGGGTTTCATTCCGGACCGAGTTGTTACGGCGATCGGATCCGACCGGCAAGCTGCAGCCCATTCCTGGTTCACGATGAAGGAGTCCGATCCTCTGGTCGGGGACAATCTGTCCGGCGTTGTGACCTGGAACCGAAAAGCCGATCTGACCGACCGCGGGACGCGGTCTACGTTCGGTTTCACGTCGTCAATTCCGAGCTCTGGGGCATGCGCTGCGACAGCGGGGCAGCCGCAATAGCCCGAGGTCTCAGGACCGGTCTGGACCGGCACCTGGGGTAGAACCATGATTTTCAACCGCTTCAACTCTTCGCTCAAGGGGTGCAACGGCATGGTGCAGCAGATAATCGTTCGCCGGCAGATGCGGGTAAACGCCTGGATAGAGCGTCTCAAACGACTCTGCGTAGGGAACACACCAGTGCAATCCCATGCGACCGTTTGTAATCTCGATACACTTCCGGGCTAGATCCCCGCGATAGTACTGACTATCGGGCAATCCATCGCTTGTACGGTCAACGACCGAAGTGATGTCCACGAGCACATCGCCATGACGCATCCTTCGCTGACCAGCTGGTTGGTATGGCCGTACATGGTCATAGGGAATACCTGGGCGGGAAAGGAGCGGCTTCTGGGTTTCTTGACGAAGCAGCGATTTTGGCGACCCCGATTGCTTTCAGAGCGGTACCGCGGTGTCGGTGTGGGCAGACGAGCTCCTCGGTTGGATTGTGCAGCAGGAGGATGAGGTTGCACATCGGCGAGCTCAGTCGCGATGGCTTCCACCAGCTCCGGGTTACGCTGACGTAATCGTCGGCCAAGCGCAGGAATCGGACATCAGTCACGCCCAGAATAGCCAGACCCTTGCGGACCTCGGCTTCCCTTCCTGCGAACGGCAGTCTTCCGGTCGGCAACGCCGGCTCGTCGTTTCTTGAGCGACTCCGAGCCACGGTAATCGTGGCTGTCTACTCATGGGTACAGACGACCACAGTGACCTCATCCCTTCTGGGAGTGCAGACACAGGTTCCTCCCGCGTGGTCCACTGTCAGCGGGATGACAAACAACTGCCGCGTTTTCGGGCTTCCATCCATCGATTTCCCTCTTTGTTCTTGTTGCGGGGACTGAGAGCCGCAAGGGTTGCGGACGCGTTTAGTCGCCGGCTATCGGCGGGAGCGGACTCCACTGAACCGCGCGCCCCGAAGCACTCTCCGGGCATTCTTGAGATCGTCCACCTGATAGTAGAGAGCGTGACGACCTTGCCGCCGGCAATCTCCACCGAGCTGGGATACCCGCAGTCCCGGTTCGGCGCATCATCGGCCAGCACAATGCTCTTTGAGCTGGCCAGGTTCTGCCGTCCGCGCTGATCAGGGCACGGATGCCGCAGGGCGCATTGCACGCTCGCCGTAAACCATCAGGACGACCGTCTTTCAACTGGATCAGATCGGCCGGATGTTCGTCGTCCCGAGATTTATCTGGACGGTTTGCTCCATGTCCGGCCAGGTCGGAAGATTCGGCAATGGCCAGATAAACCCCTTTCTCCGACCGCATCGCGGCCAGAACGCGGCAAGTCACGCAGAACTGTAGGCCCGGGTTCGCCGTAGTGGGAGCCGAGGAGAGCCGGCTCGCCCAGCTCTTCCCGCGTCTTTCGAACGGAAGAGATGGCTTTCGTTTCCGCGGGAATCGGTCAGAAGTAGACCGCCATCAACAGCGTGTTGTCCGGCAGCTGGACGATCTTGCCATAGGGAGAAACGAGTCCCGTGCCTTCGTAAAATTTGCGGATGGTGGGATCGAACGGGCTTCGACCAGGTGCGGCCGTCGTCCGCAGTGCATGGCGTAGACGCCGTCGAACACCCGGTCCGCCCGCCCTCCCTTGAAGCGCAGAGCCGGTTTCGTCATAGTTGCTGGCGATGACGTAGGCCCGGGACGATGGTGCCTTGCCCGTCCTCGATTGGCCCAGCGCCGGATTACGGTCGTCGAGGGACCGTCGACACAGTCCACGGAGCGGACCAAGTCTGGCCGCCATCGGAGGAACGGACAGATCGAGACGCCCTTTCACCCGACGTGGGCGGCTCCCCGAATGACTGCCAGGATGCCGTTTCTTCCGAACAAAACCCTGCCCAGTGCGCCGAAAAATCACCAGTCTTGCCAGTCAAACGCGGCGGCGAGGCCAAACCGCCACAACTAGCGCCGCGTCCGGAACCTTCCAATGGTCTTCCACAGTGCGCAGCTGTCAGAACCACGTATTCACCACAGGATCAACCGTTCGCGCGCCTTTCAACCGGTTTCACGCGAAAGCAGTGGACCGGCGCAGCAAGCCGGTCGAACGGTACTGTACTACTCCCTCCTTCCGGCGCCAGCGGATCATTTCGTGGCCCGGAAGGTGTAATATCCTGACAGTCCGGTGCCTGTTTCAAAGAAGGACCATCGCGAGTCGAAAAAGAGTCCGCCGGGTCGACTTGCGATTTCGGGCGACGGCGGCGGTATGTGAAGGGGCGAAGCGGGTACGTGAGGGTGGAGTCGGTCCAGGTCGCGCGCCAGCAGCTCCTTTCATTCTCGTGGCTCTGCTAGGGATCCTTACTGCGTGCTCTCCGGGCATCAGTCGCTGAAAGCGCCTGACGCTTCGAACCCCTCCCGGGGGAAAATCGAGGTGGGGCGGCGTCGACTTCCGAAACTCTCCGCACGCCTGGCGGCAAGACCTGGGTATATCAGATAAACCTCCTTTCAAGTGGCCAAGGGCAAGGCCGGCACCTTCGCCAATCTGCGAGAGGCTCAAGCGCCTGGAATCGACTTCGAGATCGGCGCCGACGTGGTTTTGTTTGACAACCTGGTCAGCGGAGGTCAGGTCGAATCGTTCCGTTGTCACGTAACCATGAGGAGGGCGATCAACTCAGACCCGCCTGGCCAGGGGGCTCTCATCGTCAAGTATCCGGTTCGTGCAGGTTTCGTTCCGTTCGGCGCGCTTCGACCGGATGGTTCGGCTCATCCCCACGCTGGAACCGGCTACCATCAATCAGGCGATTGCGTGGCGCACCGAGGACCTCAAGGTTTCTCGCCCTGGCATGAATATGTTCCGCGGGCCGGGAGACCTACCAGTATTTGCAAGTTCACCAGCTTGCGTACGACACGGCAAGACCTTCCGGGTGACAAAGACCGACCCTTCTCCACAGAAAATCTGGTTCCAGGCTGGACGATTCTGGACGGGAATGACCAACGCGATTCGGTTGAACGACTTTCTGGTCGGGATGACCGGAGGGAAGGGTCGATGCGGCGACACTGAAGACGCAGGGTCCGGAAGTCGCCACGGCGGGCGGCACCGGCGTGATGCTGGGAAGCGTAGGGAATATCTGGCGCGAGCTGCGTGTGCCGGTCACCGGCGTCGGCAGCGCCTTCGAGCCCAGCCCGATCCGCGACGTCGACGGTACAACGCGCTCTTCTGCGGGCACGGCAAACGGCCCGAAAACAATGATATTCGGGTCTGTGCTCGAAGGATGGGAATGAACAGAGCTGGGAAGATCATCCACGGTATCGTGGGGGTGTTATCCTCGGCGCCGATCTCGCTCCGGCCAGATGGCCCGGGCGGCACGCCGTACGTCGTTTCCAGTCTCTATGAGGTTTTCATGCATCCTATCGACCGCCTGCGGATGCGGAAGGACTCGGTCGGGTCCGGTTGGGCGGCTGGACCCGCGCATCACGCAGGCTGTCTGGCCGCTGACCGACGATCGGTCAGGCCTTAGGCCGAAATTCGCGTCCGGGATTGCTGGGCCGGGTGGGGATCCGCCAGGCGGAACTACCTGGCTGCTCGACCACCCCTCCGGCGCGGTCTTGAACCTCGCCGACGGGAAATCAACCACGCAGAAATTACTCCGCGTCGCGCGGCGTGATGGAAAATGGCGGGTATACCCATGCCTGGCCCTACCTCGCTACGGGCGCGTATCTGGAAGAGGTGATATCGGGTGGTGAGCCGCGCCCACCTTGGGGAAGTTCTAGCGTGATCCTGGGTGCGCAAGTCTTGCTGCCGAGTTCATCCGCGTCACTCAGGTGATTTTCCAATGCCAGTGAGTCGCCCTTTCTGATTCCGGACAGGCCGAAGCAATCGCCCAACCAAGGCGGTAACTGCTACCGCCGCTCCAAAGGCTGCGATGATCGGGCCGACGCTTCTGCGGGGGGCGGGCGCTGCAGCAGCCGGGACGGGCGCTCCGGCTCATCCTCGCTCGTGTCCGGCCCTGCAGCTGGGCATGCCGGATGCCGGCGAACCCAGGACGACCGAGAGGACATTCTTCGGCCGCTCGGCTCCAAGGGAGTGAGCCCTTTCAAGGTCGGGACGCACCCGTTGTTAAATCGTGACGGACTCTCATCCAGCCGGGCGCAGGCGTAATGGTCACGCCGCATCCCGCCGTGAAGCATCCGGGAAGGTCCGCTGGTCAGCCGACCGCCCGTGGGAGGGCTGGCGCATCTTGCCTCTTTGGAAACGTGATCTATGACCGGGACGAAAAGTGCACAAATGTGGTATCTCGGCGAGGCCGGCGAAAAAGAGCGCGTGTGCCCTGCCATAAACCGGTACAACCAGACGTTGTACGCGATCAGCCCCGGACGGGATCACGTGGGAAAAAACGCTGGTGGGGACGATTCCCGTCTCGCGAGAGACAGTTCGCGCACAACTGCGTTGCGGCCGTGGAGCAGCCCAATGCGTTCAGACTATGCCGATACGTCCGGATCGACACTACAAGATGGTGACGTTCATCAGGGATCCGCGCGCGAGGCCCGAGGCTACTACGTTGATCTCCCGCGATGGTCTGGACTGGAAGGTCTACAGTCCGTCGCCCATTGCGCCGCTGAAAGGGACAACATCAGCTGTTTTTACGGCGCGCGGCGCGGACTCTACATCGTCTATCCGAAGATCGGCACGAGGATTCGTGGCCACGAACGCCACGTCTACTATGTCATCGCGAGCAGAACTTCCGGCAGTGGACCCGGCCGGTCCTTGGTTGTCCCCGACCTGCGCGATGATGCGGGCGCTCAGCCGGCTCGAGGCGTCCCGGGATGTTCTGAACGCGGGAATCAACTGAGCAAATCCGCAGCGAGTTCTGGACTGGGTTTTTACCAGGTGAGCTGCCGCATTTCCCTGGGTGTTGACGGTGAATGACAATGACAAATTCGGCAACCAGGATGGCATTTCGGAGATACAGCTCGCGGTGTCTGCGATCTGAACATCGTGGGACCGTCCATTTCGTCTCCCGTGCATCCGCAGGGAAGTCCGAGCGAGTGGGATTGCGGCTTCATCACGACGGCCAACGAAGCGCTGCGCGTCGGTGATGACGAATCTGGCTGTACTACAGCGGATCAACTATTCTTTACGCGGCTGCCCCTGCTTCTATGAAAATGAGAACTCGGACGGGGAACGCGGTACACCGCCAGCATCGGGCTGGCGCGGTGGAAACTGGATCGATTCGTTTCGTGGACGGGCCCGCCAGGCACGCTGGACACCATCGCCGAGTTTCCGGATCGCGCCTGGAGATTAACGCGGCCGTCAAGCCCGGCGGCAGCCTGACCAGGTACAAGTTCTGGACGGGCGGCCGCGCCATTCCAGGGTTCGGAATCTCGGAGTCATTGAGAGACCAGCTCCGTCACGCGGTCCGCTGGACGGGGAAGAATCTCGCGTCCCTGGCGGGCAAGCCCGTGTCGCTGGTTTTTGCTTTGAGTCGTGCCGAACTCCTTCGTTCTTTCAGGGAAAGTTGATGACGCCGGATTCACTCATTGGATCCGCCATCGCTGACTTCGGAAAGCTACAACATGACAACTCGATCGCCGCCGTCCTCGGTTCAGTGCTCTTGATGTTCGTCGTCTCCTGCCGGTCGGGCGGAGAGCGGGCCGGACCGCACCAGCGCCGGCACCGCTGGGCGCTGGGCCGGCGAGCGCAATCGGTCTTACCGGAGCCACGCTGGACGGCTGGATCGACGCGGACGGACTCCCGACCGCCTACTACTTTGAATACGGACCGTCGGCTTCGTATGGACTGGCGACTCCGTGGCCCATCTTCCGCCCCGGCTGGCCAGCGCATTACCACGAGCTGGGACGAGCCGAATGCCGGCTGGGAGACCTGGCTGATCCAGACGCACTTTCCTGACGGAGGCCACTCGGGCGGCTTCATGCGCTTCGCGGAGCCCAGCAAGGACGACCAGAACCGACGACGGGATGGAACCCTCCACCTGAGTAGAAGGCGCTGGCCACCGATCGGTTCACGGACACCTCGTCGGCCCTGGCGGCAGCGACTGATTTGAGGGGGGCCCAGGTCTCCGTGTGGGTCCGGGGCAACAATTCCGCCCGAACGGCGCCGAGCTCCTGTGGTGGACTCAGAGCCAGAGCAACATTGATAGCGGATTTGGGGCTCCCGGGTGGCGGCGCGCGAACTGGGCCTACACAGGGTTCACGCTACGACGGACCTCACCCTGGATGGGCAGTGGCACCAAAGCCGACTACCGGCTGCTCAGCTGACAGCACCAGTGGACCTACGGAGGGGAAACAACCCCACGCTCCAGGGTGGAGTTCCCGGCGCTACGAATACTGGCCGATCGACCAGGCCCAGCGGCACATGAATATTAACTTCTTTCACCTGCTGGCAACCGTAGACCGCGACCGGCGTCCAACCGGATCGCTTGACTTCGATAATTCGACCTGATCTATCGGAACGCCGGTCGCTGATCTTCCCGGACAACGGGGTAAGCTCGTCAGCGGTCCGCAAAACTCGTCGGATCGGACTGAAGCATGACGGACGGATGGCGCAACGGTCCGGGTCGGATGTGGCGCAGCGCCGAGAACCCCACCGGGTCGCTCGATTTCGTGTACACCTTCAGGAATCCCGTGACCATCCGGACAGTGCAGCTCCACCAGAACTCCAGTGGCCGGCGAAGGTCGGGCTCGCGACATCGCTGGACAAGGCAGACATACGCCCCGCTCGCGGAACTCGAGCTTCCGGAGAAAGGAAAATTCCATGCGAACTTCGCCTACGCGCTCAAGACGGACCTGGACGCGCGCGCCCGGTAGCGAGTCACGGTGAAGTCGGGCTATCGCGCGACGCATTGGGGCTGGGCGAGATCGAGGTCTTCGGCGATGGAGCCAGTATGCGCACCGAACCGGGCGCTATCAGGTAAATGTCGATGTCGCGAACCTGGTTCCGGCCGCACCTATCATTTCCGGCTCCTGGCCCAGACATCCCGCGGAACTTTCCGCAGCGAGGATGCCGCGTTTACCCACTCCGGCGACCGACAAGCCGCTCGCCGCGACCGGAGCCGCCTCGCCGTTGCCGCCAGTGAAGCGAGGTCACCGGCCGCCTGAACGCCCTCAGAAGAGCGGGTCAGTTCCGCCTAAGAATACAGGGGCCCACGACAGCTACGGGCAAAAGTCGCCCGAGTTATGGCGGACGTCTGAACACGCCCCGGACTGTATTACTGAGCCTTGTCCGATTTGAAACCCGGAACCGCCTACCTACCGTCTGGTTGCGGTGAGCGAGGCCGGCACGACTACGGGAACGATGCCTCCGTGACCACGACCGCGCAGTGAATCCAGGAGCCTCCGGGGCAAGGTTGAAGGTGGGATACCAGAAAGGAGAATGATGCGCGTTCGACCAGCCAGCGCCGGTTTTTGGGCGCCGGGATCCCGCACTCAGCCCTGGTGGCTTACCGGCGGACTTCTCGTCGTGGACTCCGTTGCCCAGGAGCGAGCCGAGTACCGCCCTATTCCGGGCCCTGGATAGATTCGTGGAGCAGCCTGCGCGAGATGAACGCGCCGGGCATGACCCTGGTGCTCGCGGATCAGACGGCATCAGAAGAGTGGCCACCTATGGCTTCAGCGATCTTGAACGCAGGCTACCCGTCGGCCTGGACCAACTCTTTCAGATCGGATCGATCAGCAGTCGTTCATCGCAGTCGCCCTGCTCGGACTCGTGGATAGACGCAAGCTCGATCTCGACAAACCGATCGCCGAGTACTTGCTGGTTCGCGTCCAGTCCGATTTTGCGCCCATCACCGCATCACCTGCTCACGCACTCGTCCGGTCTGCCGGCCAACGCTCCGATGTTCTTTCCGGATCCGGCGCAACGACACCTGCCGCGCCGCTCAGGCGCTTACAGCAAGTACTTCCACTACTCGAACCTGGGCTATACCCTCCTGGGCTACCTGCTCTGGTCACTCGATGGCCGGCCCATGCCTACGGCTCTCGGGCCGGGTGCTGGAACCGCTGGGCATGAGCCAGAGCGAGCCGGTGATCACGCTCGACATACGAGAGAAAGTCGCGAAGAGCTATGCGGCCTTCCAGAACGATCGGCCCTATCCGAGGCACCGGCCGTCTGTCCGAAGCCCCGGGAGTGATTGTCACCAGCGGGTCCGGATGCGTGGCTTCGACGCCGCGCGATAGGGCGATATCCAGATGATCGCCAACCGCGGCGCCGGGCCAGATGCCCAGTTCCTGTCAGGCAAGCTTCGAGCTGTACGCGGCCGCACCTGAAGGCGGATCAATTGGGTCCTGCGATCGCGTACGGCTACGGCATCGCGGTGGATACGCTGGACGGTCACACCATCCTGCGCCACACGGGCGGCATGCTCTCGTTCGCATCTTCGATGGTGGTCGACATCGACGAAGGGGGTGGGGTGTTCGCCTCGATCAACGCGGCTCACGGCTACCGCCCGAACCCGGTCGCGGAGCATGCAATCCGGCTGCTGCGGGCCGGCCGCGCTGCGCCGTTCCTTTACCGCCGCCGCCGGCTTCCATCCCCCGACCTGGATAACAAATGCCGCCGACTATACCGGCGTACCGGTCTCCGGATGGCCGCGCGCTGGAGTTCGCCGCCCACGGGGATCAGCTATTCATGATCCATCGCGGGCGGCAATCTCTCGAAACCGGGACGGTGTGCCTGACAGCCGATCGTCGCCACCCCGACTTTGAACGCTTGTGCTGGTCTTCGGCCGCGTCGATGCGAAAGATGCGAAAGCCCCGTGGTGGAGGCGGGATGGGGCGGGGACTGGTTCGCCCATCCCCGATACTCCGGCCCGTCGAAGTTTGACTACCCAAGTGGGATCCGTACGTCGGGCACTATCGCAACGAGAGTCCCTGGGTGGGCAGCCACCACATCGTGGTGGAAGGGGCGGTTGATGGTCGACGGCGTGGTGCCCCTCGTGGCCGATGGCGACCGGGCTGTTCAGTGCGCGACCGGGGCACAGCCCCGAGTGGATCCCGCTGCGGCGAGGTCGTCAATGGCGTCGCGATGCGTCTGAAATTCTCCGGCGAGGATCTCTGGCGAGTGATGAGCGCCTAGCCTGGGGAGGCGGCAAGCCGCATCCCTTCGGCCCTCAAATGCATCTCTATTGCCGAACCACGCCCTTGCGGGCGTGGCTACTCACTGCCGGGCCTTCGGCCCTGGATTGAAGGCACCTGCGTTACCAGCCGCTCTGGGCGTGACAAAGCCATCTTGGGTTTGCGACAGTGACCCGTCGGAGGGGCGAAGCAAGCTGGCAAATTAAGGTGGTAGCAAGCTACCGCACTCAAGGCCGCCTTAATAGGCCATCGGCGTTCTAAACCGGCTGCCCTTATCATGCCCGCTCGCGCAGCACCTGGCGCCCTGGCATCGCCCTGAGCTTGAATAGGCCTCGTCCAGGTCCATCGGATTGATGCTGGAAGGGGAGAAGCCGCAGTCGGGATTGAGCGAAACGCGTCCCGTGGGTAACATCTCGAGCGCAGCTTCAAACTCGCTACCACCTGCTCGGGCTCTCGACATTTCCTGTCCGTGTGATCGATCACGCCCAGGCCGACATCTTGTCTTTCGGGAAGCGGCTGAGCACGCCGATTCCGCCCGCATCAGGCGTCGCGAATTCCATGGCGAAGCGGTGCGTTCATCGGCCATGACGCGTCCATGATGGAGTCATAGGGACCCTTCGTGCCGTGCTTACCGGTTGAAGTGGGCATGGCAGAGGTGGACGCTAACACACCCTCGATTCCCTCCGTAACGCCGTTGACACAGGCGACCGACATCTCCTTCTCGTGGTCGATGTCGGTGACGCCACTATCACGCTGGCGGTAATCGGGAGTCGACCAGCAAGACCAGCCAGGATCGTCGGCTGGATGGCGTCGACGCCGAGCCGTACCAGGCGCTGAACCTCGCGCCGGACGATCAGGTACAGGCCTTCATGAACTTTTCACGGGTCGGATAGGCGGCGCTCGACCGGTGAGCCACCCCTATGCGGCGACCGATCGTGTAGGGCGGGATGCTTGGCTCATCACCTTTGCGGCCGTGTGCTTTTTGAGAAGCGCGCCTCACCGGCGGCGATCGGGCGTCGAGCCTTCAATTTGGAAACCACCGCGGGATACGGGATGCTCGATGCCGGTTCCGCCCAGGCTCGACGTGAGCGTCGGTCAGGAAGCCGTCCACGGCGTCGGCGAAGACATGACATAGCTTTCGCGGCGCCATTCCCCATCCGTGACGTAGTCCGAGGCCGGCGCGCTGCTGAAGCGCGATCGCCGACAGGACCGCGTCATCCAGAAGCCGGTCAGCCGCCTCCCAGCTGGGGGCGCCCTGTTTGCGGTCCCTCGATGATCCTTGCACCCATTGCACGGACGCGGCAGGCTGCCTACGACAAGGTTGGAAAGAGAAGGTTGTTCATGGCTGATTTCCTCCCGACAATACATTTGACGAGGGCGGTAGCAAGCGACCCCACTCCTTTGGAGTGCGCAAACGCTTGCGCCTTGACTTCCGCGGCTTGCTGCCGGGAACTGTCGAATTCAACTGCGAAGGGCCACCGGGCCTGGCGTGGCGAAGCCAGCTTCGCCAAATTAAGGCAGTAACAAGCTACCGCACTCAGGACCGGGCTCTTGGGGCTTGGTTGACATCGGCGGCGAATTTGTCAAGCCGAAGCCGGGCAGACTGTCTATAATCGGCGCGCGGGAGGCTAGGCCCCGTATCGGTCGGAGAAGCTGCGCGGCGCACTTCCCTACTCGCCCACACGCCGTAGACCACTCCACGGGGTCCATTCCATGCGCGACTGGCTGCGTCGAATTGATAATCTGCCGGGGTCGCGGTTTTCCAGCGCAACTCGTGCTCTGGCTGTCGCCGGTGACCGCGACTGTCGGCGAAGGTCAAGCCTTCCAATGAATCCGGCCGAAGGCATCGCACAACTCAGCTCGAAGACTTCCGGAATAGAGCCGTCGAGCATGAGACGAGGCGTGCTCAGGATGAAGGGTACGGTGCGCCTGGGCGGAGAGCGTTCCTGCGGCTCAACCCGGCGAAACGTGGCGCCCGATCTTGACGCCGTGAACCGTTCACCGCCGCTCGGGCGGTTCGTTGTGCTTGGTGTTCACCGCGGGTAGAACCGAGCCAGTGGTCGCCCCGGTCGATGAGTGCGTCGGCATGTAGACTCTGGTGAATCGAGGGCGCCTTCGGGCCCGCGGGCAACCAGGCCGCCGCGCATGGCGATGCCACTTCCGGCCGTCGCGACTGTAGACGAATTCGATGTCCATGTCCTGGTCGACCGTGCGATAGCGGCCGGGGAACCCGACGCGCTGGTCCGGCGGGCGGTGCTGCGCGAGGTAATTAGAACTGGTCCCATGCGTCCTGCTGGTCCGGCACGAGCAACAGGTGCGGAGTCGCTCCAGCGCAAACCGTCTTCACTGGTGCGGGCGTGAATGACGCGCAGCACATCACCTTTGCGTTGTCGTAGGGGACGTAGCGGCCGCTGTCGGGACGGTTTGGCAGCGCCCATACACTGAACATCTCGAACCCGCCATGGGGATCGGCGTAGGTGGTGGGTGGCATCGTTGCTCAGCGAGCGCTTGGGCTCAGGAACGCGCCGGCTCCGGGCCAGGCCTCCTGCCAGCGCGCTTTTGCGCGAATCCGGCCGATCCAGCCTGACCAGGACCAGCGGGCTCAGCTCGAGCGGATGCCGTAGACAGGGTTGATCGACATTGATCGCCTTCCAGCGCAGCCCGTCGGCGCTGTCGGCGGCGATAGCGCAGGGCGCGGGGACGCCACCGCGGCCAGTGGTCATCCGCGGCCGTCCGCAGCACAATCTGCTCGGCTGGTGCGAGTGGGTGCCCTCAGGCGAGCCGCCGACGTCCAGCCGGTTAGTTTCCCGGCCGTCGATCTGCAACTGTCGCAAGGGGCTTGGTCCAGTGCAGGCCGTCGTCGGACTCGGCGACGCAGACGCCGCGCTGCGGCTCGCTCCTGGTGTATCCGGAGTAGTAGAGGCTGATGGCGGCCGTCGGCGAGACGCTGAATCCCGCAGCCCATTGCGGTGCTCACGCCAGCGCTATCGCCGGGTGAGTCGCCTTCGAGCATTAAGCCGAGTTTTCCAGCGGCGGCGGAACCAGCGCAACTTCGGGCGCTCGGCAATCGTGGCGGCATCGAAGAACAAGAGCCGCGGGTTGATCACGCTTGCGCGCCGTGAGCCACGGCGAGCGACCGCTGCCGCGGTGCCGAACTGAAAGAACTCGCGCCGTCGCATCAGATCGCCATGTGAAGATGATTTTGAAGGGCGCTTTCGCAAACTTTGTAAGAGGAGCGACACAAAAACGGAAATTGTTTCCGGTTGAAGCGAGTGCTACTTGCGCGGTACGCGGCCTCCCGGACTGTGCCACCAGCGGAGCTCGTGCCTCCGTCCTCTGCCGCCGCGACGACGTCCGGGCCCGCTTGTCCCCGTCAAGATCGGCCGTAATGACCTGGACGGCGTTAGGCCACGGGCTCTTCCAGAATATCGAGATTCCAGTTGCCGCCCTTGGGACCCGGGTTCCGCAGCCACGCGAGACGACCCGACTTGCCCATCCGGTAGCGGCCACATCCAGGAGCCCGTCGCCGTCCGATCGGCGGCCACCGCATCGAGCCTGATCGAATCCGTCGGCCAGGACGTGTTTTCGCCATTCGATCCTTGCCGCGCTTCCCGACGTTTTCATGCCGAAGACGACCTGAGGTGCAACCCCTTGCCTCACCATCCCTGAGGGGACGTGTCCTGCTCTATCCCAGGCTCATCACCACGTCGTGTCGCCGTCGCCGTCAGGTCAACGGTCATCGATGCGCCGGACGACCCGCGGTGTCGATCGTGGCGCTTCCACGAAAGCGTCTTCAGCTTCTGCGGTTCTCATACCAGACCACCCGCTTTCCGGGCCCACGTGTACAATGTCCAGGTCGATCGCCCGTCGATGTCGGCGGCGAGCACGGCAGGTTCGCCCAGCCCTTGATCGATCACGCGCTTGGTCCAGGGCCCATCGGGCTTAGCGCCGGCCTCGAACCACGCCAGCTCCTGCCCTTCGCGCCAGCCGGCCCGGCCGCGACGTCGGATGCCCGTCACCGTCGAAATCGCTACATCCACGTCGTAGGCATAGTTGACCGTACCGTCGGCAATGATGTGCTTCTTGAACAACGCGCCCGAAGCCGGCGCGCGATTATTCAGACCAATATACGCTGTGGTGAGCGTTGTTCGCGATGACCGCATCCAGCCAGCCGTCGCCGTTTATATCGGCGAGCCGGTGGCGCTCATACCGTCCGGCCCGGTCCTCTTTCCAGATGAAGTGAGGCTTGAAATTACCGGAGCCGGTGTTCTCGAAACCAGCGCAGGTCGTCGTGCTCCCGCGAACCGCGGGTCGTGCAGTCCGACGTCGTCACATCGATATCGTCCCGATCGATGTCCCCGGCCGCGACTCCATAGGGATAAGTGAAGTCGTTCACTGATCAGGTGCTCGACGAACCCTTCGCCCTCCGGAAACCCCGCGCGCAGAGCCGAGGCTGCAAAGAGGGCAATGACAGAGACGACTCTCCAGGTGCGGAGAATCATGAGTGCGCTCCTGAAAGAAAATGAGAAGGAGCGCCTGGAACATCAGGCGCCCTTCTTCCACTACCCGGTTGACCAGGCGTGTATTAGAAAAACAACTTCAGGGCCCGAACTGGATCCTGTCTTCCGTTGTTGAACGTGGATCCTGATGACTCCGAATTGCGGCTGGTCGACGAACTGTGTTCGGAACTCCGAATGTGGCATGGTTGCCAGGTTGAAGAACTCCGACCGGAACTGGACTCGCACCGTCTCCGCGATCTGGGAAGTTCTTGGAGAGCGAGAGAGTCGAGGTTCGCGATTCCGTCAGTTCCTCGTGCCTCTCCCGACGTTACCGAAGGTGTATTGAGCCGGCACCGAGAATGCAGCGGTGTTGATCCAGTGCAGGGCGTCTTCTCCGGGTCGTCAGCGTACCGCTGGTTCCGTTCGTGTTGGCGTAGGCGGGGGCGACACGCACGGATCAGCGCCGCTACCATTCTGCCCGGCAACCATCGGGCTACGATGGCGTATCGGCCTCTCAAAGGCTATCAGATGAATCAGTCGAGCCTGAAGACAGCATTCGAGTTCAGGCTGTGATATCGACCAGCTGTTCGGGGTCGTCAGATCCACGTTGAGTGAAATCCAGTTCGACTTCTTTTCCTAATACGCGCCTGTCCAACAGTAGTGAAGAAGGGCGCCTGATGGACGCCCTTCTCTTTTCAGGAGCGCGCCTCTCCCGCACAATAAGTCTATCATTGCCCTGCTGCAGCTCGGCTCTGCACGCGAAAATTCGGAGGGCCTAGATCGGCTGATACCAGACCTCACTTAGCTCATGGAGTCGCGGCCGTTGGTTGGCGACATCATGTGACGACGTCGCGGTTCGCAGAAGTACGCTGGTCCGACACCGCTCGACGATTCAGCCTCACTTCATCTCAGGCGTCTCGACACTCGCCGACGAGCGACGTAGCAACGGTGCGATCATCTGTGGCGCTCGCCTACAGCGTAGAAGTGTCGCGCTGCCGACTTCGGGCGCGTTCGGCTGTCGTGCCGACGACCTGATCCCCTTGCCGACGTGGTTGCGAGCGATTTCATTGACATCGTGATCGACCGATATTTGTGGGCAGAATAATCATCGCGGAGAAGGACCAAGCGCGTGATCGATCAGGAGCTGGGCGCGCCGACATCGGTCGCGACCTGGTTGTGTGACGTGGGCCCGAAAGTGGGTGTGTATGAATCCCCTGTGACCTCATGTTTCGTTGACCTGGTTGTTTGGTGGCATTGGAGTTAGGCGGACGTCCTCAGATGTGGAAAGGTGCGCACCAGATAGTCTATTCCCAGCATCGGGATTGTGTCGATAACAATGATTCGATCGGGCCCTCGATGATGACCGCCGATGCCAGACGGCGACGATACTGGATATTGACACTTGCAGATGAGGCGCAAATCGATCGTCTGCTCGCGTGACCAGACGGCTGATCTCGGCCGACGCCGTCCAGATCGGCGAACTGGCCCGACCGGTACAGTAACGTCTCGCTCAACCGGGAAGCCATTTCGTTTTCTCGTAAAACCGCTACAGGCGCGACGCCCTTCAAATCATCTGCGCATGATCTGCGACGGCATGACCTAGCCAGTTCGGCACCGCGACAGCGCTAACTCTGGCAAAATAACGTTTGTCGATAACGCCGCATTGCCAGCGCTCGAAGAGTTACCGCAAGCTCGGCAATGCTCAGGCGACTCACCCGGCGACAGCGCCGGCGTAACGCGGGTCAGCATCGACGGCGCTCTACCCACCGTACGCCGAACGACCGCAACACCAGCTCGCCGGTGAACCAACTTGCATTCCGGTGCAACCGGCTGGTTGATCGACGACCGAACGCCCTGCCAGTAAATATTGACTGCGGTTGACCGCTGGCCGCGACGGCTGGGCGAATATCATCTTGCGCTGTCTGCCGACGAACTGCGCGCGGAAGGCGTCAGTAATCGTTGACCCTGATCTACGGCATACGACTGAGCCCGCAGGTCTGGTAGGTAACGGACGAACCATGCTGGCGCTGGCCCGGGGCTTCAGGCGCCTGGCACCTGCTGGTACACCGTCCCCATGGCCGAGTTCGAAAGATGTTCAGTGAACAATGCCGACAGCGGCCGCTACGTCCCCTGCGACAACACTGCGCGTCGACCCGCGCCAACCTGGCGGTTTCGCGCTGAACTCGTGCCCGGACAGGTTGCATCAGGTTCAACATTACCACTCGCTGGCGCCGCCGCGCCAGCGTCTCGGCCGCTGTCTACGGTCGGTATGAACGTCGTCTACGTCGCGACGACGGCATCTTACGGCTGGCACTCGCTTGTGCTTTCCCGTAGGCATGCCGACCTCGACCGGGGCGACCACTGGCTCGGTCTACTCACCGGTGAGCACCAAGCACAACGAACCGCCGAGCAGCCAGACGAGGCACGGCGTCAGATCGGGCTCGCCGAGGTTGGCAGAATTCACCGGAGTGCCTGCGGCACGCCTCAGTGCCATCAGCTCGAGTGGCTCTATTCCCGGCTATTTCAATCACGATCACCTCAATGACTCATTGAAGGCCGACCTTCCATGACACAGCGATCGTCACCGGCATTAAGCACGAGTTGCCGCCTGACTCACCGACTGGCAGATATCAATTCGGCAGCAGTCAGCTGCGCATGGGCCGTGGAGTGGTCTCACGGCGTGTGGGCGGCTGCGCTCTCCGACGGATCTGCAGCCCTCACGCGCCGATGTCTGCCCGGCTTCGGCTTGACAAGCCCCGGAATAGGTAAACGCTGCCGCGTATTGGCGAAGCGACTCTTACCATGTTACTCGCCGGACGGTTCCAGCGGCAAGCTGCCGATCAGGCGCGAGCAGCGCGCATGGGGTGAGGGTAAATAGATCGAAGTTGTCGAGATCGGCCGTAACAGCTTCTGCTCCAGCCTTTGTCAAATGACGGCTGCCGATCCGCAGGCGCGCGTCATCGATAGCAAGCAGGCGCCCTCAGCACGAACGGCCGACCGGCTCTGAAGCGTCGGCGATCGCTCAGCGCGCCGGCCTCGATCGCAGATGCGTAGCGCCGCGAAACTATGTCAGGTCTTCGCCGACGCCGTCGGACAGCTTCTGACCGACATGCACGTCGAGCTTGGTGAACCGGCATCAGCCATCTAGCCCTCCGCGTGGCGTGAAGGCTCGACGCTGCCGACATATCAAGCGCACGGCCGCAAGGCAAATCCTACCGGAGAATGGTCTCCGACACCCGTGAAGAAATTCATGAACGCATTCTCGGCCTGGTGCAGCTCGACAAACTCGATCCTAGCAGTCGTCCCCACTTATAATTTACATCGCATCGACGAGATGCATGTGTCAACGGCGCGCGGAGGGTGAAAGTTGTGTGTTCGGCGATCCACCTCTGCATGCCCGCTCAACCGCAAGCGAAGGGTCCCTATGATCCATCATGAACGCGCTCATAATGGGCATTGCTGCCGCTCGCCATGGAAATTCGCTGATGCGTGCTCAGCCTTCCCAAGACAGATGCTCGGCCTGGGCGTGATCACGCGGACAGAAGTGATCGGAGCAGGTGTGGCGCAGTCAGGCTGCGCTCAGCTTCGCTCAATCCCGACAACGATCCCTTCCAGCTCGGACCTGGGCGATGTGCCGGGGCGCGAAATGAACTGAGGCGGCCGGTTTAAAGACGCCGTGATGACAGCTGGCGGTAACTGCTGCCGCATGGCTGGCGAGCTTTTGCTTCAACCAGTCCGACGTCGCAATCGCAAAGGTTAAGATGACTTTGTCACGCCCGAAACGTGGTAACACCGGAATGTGCTTGCCAACAGGGCCGAAGGCTGACATTGGCGCTTCCGCAAGGGCGTGGTTTGCATTAGAAGTAATTTGAGGGCCAACGCGCCTCCCGAGCTGACATCGCCAGAGATCCTCGCCGGGCTCGAACGCATCGACGCCATTATAAGCGAAACGTCCCTTCGGGCTACGGTCGCGCCCGAATCATTACGGCACCGCCGTCGTGCATCAGCCCTTCCGCCACGTGGTGACTCTCGTTGCGATGCCGCGGATCCCCGCTCCGCTGAGGTAGTCAAACGGGCCAGATCGGATGGGCGAGTCCCCGCCCCATCCGCCTCACCGCGGGACTCGCGCGGCAGAACCGCTTTACCATCGATGACGGTTTCGAAACGCGCGATGGACATGAAGCTGATCCCGTGGGCGAATATCGGCGGCATTACCAGGTCGAGAATCAAGCCGGCGGCGGCAACGCGCGTAGCCCGCAGCAGCCAGATTGCGTTCGGAAGTCGAAGCGGCCCAGCCGTGAGCCGCCCGGCGAACGCTTCGTCGTCGACCACCATCGAAGATGCGAACGAGGTGGATGTGGGCCGATCAGCATCTGCGATGCGTAGCGCGAGGACTGATCGCTTCGAACTGCGTCGAGCCTCCGATAGACCGGGCGTCGGCTTCCCGCGGCCGCGGTGCGATCGTCTGTCGCCCATCGCGTCGAAGCTATCGAGGCGACAACCTCGGGACGGCCGTGAATGGAAGACACATGGCTCTTCGCGAGCATGTCGCTCTGGCTCATGTAACGGTAGCAGAAACCGTAGATCATCGTTGAGTAGCCCGGGAGAGTAGCCCAGGTTCGGTAGTGGAGAAACCTTGCCGGGCGCCTGAGCGGCGCGGTCTGCGCCGGATCGAAAGGAAGATTGGCCCGGCGAAGTGAGCAGGTGATGCGTGATGGGACTGGACATAGAACGGCGATCAGCTGTCGAGATCGGCTTGCGTTCGTCCCGCAGTCAACGACTGATCGATCCGATCTGAAAATCCGTGCTGCGTTCAAGTCGCTGAAACGCTCTGTAAATCCGCGGCGCAGGCGCGTGCGTGGCGCGGTAGTCTAATCCGGGGGCGACAGGGGGTGCTCGGCTTCGGCTCCCTGGGCGGCAGTACGACAGGCGATCGCCGACCACCGGAGTCGCCCCAAAGGCACCGGCATGGCGACATCATTATTCAACGAGGCTCCTGTCACTGCGCGGTCGTCGCAGATCGTTCCCAGCGTCGTGTAAACTGCAACCGGGCGACGACAGTGGCAGGCGATTCCTGGACTATCGGCGCAGATCATGGCGTCGATGTCGCCGCTGCCGTAATGAACCATGTCGAAAGTGGAACGAACCGCCTTTCGGGCGATCGGCAACAGTGTTCCCTCAACTACCGGCGACAACGTCTGCTGACGTCGCCGGGTGACATCCTCGCTGCGGAAAGTTCGCGGGATGTGGGCCGAAGCGCCGGAGATGACCGGGGGCCAGACATCATTTTACCTGATAGCGCTTTCCGGTTCGGCTCGCGCATACTATCCATCGCCAGCTCGCCCGACTAATGCGCGCGATGCCCGACTTCACCGTGACTTCCGGGCGCTGAATCTTGAGCGCGTGAGCGGATTCACGTTAATTTTCCTGCTCCAGGCTCAGTTCGGCGGAAAGATAGTCCGGCGATGTCGCGAGCCCGGCAACTATTCGCCGGCCGCTCGGTCTGAATGAACTCTCGGATGGTCACGGGATTCTCAGTGCTGAGCGGACAACGCGCCACAGTACGACGGACGATTAGCCATCCATCAGCGTTTCGGTGACCGAGCCTTGCGGGCCATGACAATGCCGTTGATCCCGGGAAGATCAAGCGAGCCGGTTCCGATAGATCAGGTCGAGCATCGGCGATTGTTTTCGTCTGGCGGTGTTCAATGTGCCGCTGGAGGCCTGATCGGTAGCGCCGAGATCTGCCCGCCAGGCGTGGTGTTCGTTACTGGTGTATCGTTGACAGCCGGTAGTCGGTGCCATCAGTGAGTCCGTCAGCGTGAACCCCGTGTAGGCCAGTTCGCCGGGCCCCAGATCCGCCATCAATGTTGTCTGTCCACCACGGAAAGCTCGGCATGTTCAGCGGCGATTGGTGCTGGCGTTCAGGCTCCTCAGATCGGGGATTCGCCAAGCAGTGATCCGTGAACTGGCGCGCGGTTGTGCGTCGTCATTCTGGTCATCTGCTATCCGCGAACCGCAGTGACGTCGGCGTGCGTCTGGATCGGCCAGTCTCAGCGGCATTCGCTTCGTCAGCTCTCTGTGTCGCTGGCTTCCGGGATCAGGCCCCGCGAAAGTCGCCGATCCTGCGAGCCGATGCAGGCGGTCGTCCGTGCGCCGTCGATCCAGCCGTCCAGCGTAACCGTACCGATTGCTCGACCCAGCCGGCATGGTGATCAGGCCCGGCCGGCGGGCGGTGAGCATCAGGCGCTGGATGGCTGCTCGAGTCGGCAGTGGATGCGAGCTTTCCTGAAACGAATGGCGATATGATGGTACCGCCCGCCGGTGCCCCGTCAACGGACCGCGTGAACAGTTCTTCCGCCCGTCAAGGCAAGCGACGATCGGAAACTCGGCGTGATCCGGTGAATCGATCCAGTTTCCACCGCGCCAACCCGATATTGGCTGCCACGTTGTCGAGTTCATTTCATAGAGCAGGGCGGCGTGCGAATGCCGACGCGCAACGCTCGCCCGGCCGCATCCGGGATGCACGGGAACGAGATGTTGGTCCCAGCCGTCAGATCGTGTACCATAATATCTGTTTGCCGAAAACTGTCATTGTCGTCACCGTCAACGCGAAATGTGGGTAACTCTCCGTCTGGTAAACAGTCCGTAAAGACTCGCTGCGGAATTACTGAGGTGGCTGGCTGCCGTGCATCGCCAGGTCGGGACAAACCAGGACCGGCCGGTCACTACCATTCGTAACTCGCGATGACATGAGACGTTCGTGACCACAGATCGCCGATCTTCCGGATAGACATGTAAGTCCCGCGCCGCGCTTTCATGTCCTCGAAGAGCAATGGGCAGCAGGAACAACCTTTCAGTCAGACCATCGCGGAGGATCAAGCGACGGCAACCTCGGGCCTCGCATGGATCCAAAAAATCTTCGAAAGTCGTCGGGTCGGGATCGACATGGTCTGGTGTATTGGTGTGCTGCAATCTCCGCGGATTCGCCGTCCCCGCCCGGCGGTTTTCCGTGATCAGTCAGCTGACCACGGCGTCTGGTTACGTATCGTTTGCGAGGCAGAGACACCGCCTTTCGCGCCGATCTGCATTTTATGGACAACTGTTTGATCTAGATCACGTTTCAAGAGACAGATGCCAGCCCTCCCCGCAGGCGTCGCGGACCTTCAGGTCTTCGGCGAGGCATTGACTCCTTCCCGCCGAAATCCGTCGACAGGCTGGGCGCGGAGTCAGAGGGCTCTTACAGCGAGACCAGCGTCGAAGAATGATCTCCGATCGTCCCAGATCATGACCACGCTGCAGGCCTGAGACAGGCTGCGTCCCGGCTGCTGCGGCTGCCCCGGAAAACTCGTCTGATCGCAGCTCACGGTGCTGGCTACCCTTTGGACCGGGCGAAGCAGCCTGTCGTCAGCACGACCTCAATTGGCATTGAAAATCACCTCAGTGACATGTAGCAGCTGCACACTCTAAACACTCAGTGGGCACCTGCCGATATCACCTCTTCCAGATGCAGCGCCCGTAGCTGCGAAAGACAGGGAGCCGAGACGTAGACATACTCCGCCATTCCCATCACTGCCTTGTTTGCTCGCATGCTGTCGGCAGGTTCAGACACGCCGGAAAGCCACGGGTCGGCCAGCTCCGGGCATTCCCACAAGACCGATCGTCAGTCAGCATGGTACAGCCTGCGTGATCAAGCCTGCATGGTAAACTGATACTGTTCCCCCCACGACGTGGATGATCTTTCTCCAGCTCTGGCCCCACTGAGCGCCAGACAGGCTCGCCGTTTTCAGTACCGCCAGCCCTCAGCAGGCCGTCGTCGCGGATGAAACTGGGCTCGAGGCATCGCCGGTGACCGGCTGCGTACGTCGCGCGCCATTCCCTCGCACTCAGCGCATCGCGCCCTGCCTTCGAGCGTGTCGCCTCACCACATCCCGACCAGAAAGTCGTCACGGGTCGCAGTCGTCGACAGGTTTTTACTGTGTCGTGACGTACGACGTGTCGCCCGCAGATGAAGTTCATGAGTCCTCGGTACGCCACGCAATCGCCCGGCCAGCGAAAATGGCCCGAACGCGCCAGCGTACGAGCGCGAGCGATGGCCCAGCCAGGATTCGAGGGCCCGCCATATGGTGCGAACGGGTGAACGACGACCTCTCCGTTCAGGTTGTCAAAATGAAAACCGCGTCGGCATGTCGAGGGCAGTTGGCGAGAGTGCCGAAGCTGGCCCGCGAAAGGAGGTTATCTGTTCTGCCGGAACTCTTCTTCGCCAGGCGCGTGCCGGTCTCGGTCGACGCTCTCATAACAGCGGCCTCGATTTTCCCCGGGGCGGAGTTCGAGCGCTTTCAGCGACTGTCTCCGGAAGCGCACGGTAAGGACTCTAACGAGCCGCGGCCCAGCTTGAGCGGCGCGACCTATTCCGCCCTCGCATCTGTCTTCACATATAGCCGATAAGCCAAATCTGCGACCCGGCGGACTCGACTCGCGACGATCCACATGCCGAAGCGGATTGGCTAGATAATCCCACCTTCCGGGCCGCCCATGTGCGAAGGAAGATGAGATCCTCTAATTGATATAAGTTACCGATTGCCGGTTTCATTCGCGCGGAGTCCGACTCAAATTCCGGTATGCGGCAGCGGCGGTTTGATCCCCGAAATACCTGTTTGAGAACAATGAGGTGGATTGAGTCATGGCGCTGTTTATGTTGCCGGCACTCACCGCCGCCGTTCGCGCCAGCGGGCAGGGCTGATTTCCGGGTCACGGGCAGTGATCTCGGGGAGGCGTCAGAGACGAGAGTCAGTCGGTCCTCAGGCGGCATTCGCTCAGGACTGAACCGGTCCCCTCGGCAGCTGGAATGAGGACGGCACCATCACTGGCCACCGTCATCGCCAGCTGTCATGACAGGTGGCCGCTCAGACGGCCAGACAGTCGGCTGGCATCTGTCGCTCGCGGCCACACCTGGTCTGAGGCGTTCACTCACCATCACGAGGCACGAGACTCGTTCTCCTATGGCAAGATCGTCAGTTGCCCGGACAACTTGCGTTCTCGACCTTCAATTCGACTCCATCTCTTCCATAGAAAGACAGCGAGAGCTACTCCTCGGCTTCGGCGAACGGGCGTGACGGCCGCGTTCGGCCGCGTCGCGGTCGGCGAAGTCTGGCCGTGCCAGATCTTCGGCTCATGGGTATCGGCAAACCGGTCAGATAGCAGGCGACTAACGTCCGGCGATCTGTCCGGATGAAAGACGATCGTATTCTGATGGTTTACGGCGAGCTTCTTTGCACCTCAGCCTGACGCGGACAGTAAACCTGGGACAGCTCAAGCGGTAACCGTAATGCGCCGGGCAGACCGCGGTAACCTCCCAGCCGACCAGGGCCGGCGGCAGATTCTATCAGATGGACGGTGATCTCAGAATAACTTCCGGAAATTTCAGGCGCGCCGATTCAGTGAGTCCACCCGCCGGCTGGAAACCGGCGACTATGGCTGCGTCGTCTTCCGCGTTCCCGCGGCACAGAACAGAGAAATCGATGGATGGAAGCCTGAATATCATGGCGGTGTTGATCTCCGCCGCGGTGGACCGCGGGAAGCCTGTCCATCCCAGATGTATACGATTGCAGCTGGCTCCGGAGTCACTCGAAAACGGCGTTGCCGACGGAAGACTACCGTTCGGCGTCATTCTGGGCGTGACTGTCCGATATTCACGCTTGGCCGACGATTACGATCAGCGTAACCCACAGGCCATCGCGACTGAGCTCGCGTGTGCAACCTCTACGCAACAGGAAGGTTCGCACCAGTACCGCGTGTACTCTGAAATGGAGTCGCCAACAAACCGCGCTTCGTCAAACCCGAAACTCCGGCAGGTATTCCTCATGACCGTAATACGTATAACCAGCTGGTCAGCAGAAGGGATGCGTCGTAATGACTATGGTCTTCGTGGATAAGTTTGACAATTGAAGCGATAGTTGCCTGGATGTCGGTGCTATCGCGGGGATCTTGATTATCGGATTACAGGCGATTAAGCATGGGATTGCGCTGGTGTGTTCCCTGCGAGTCGTTTGGAACGCTCTATCAGTTTTACTCGCATCTGCTGGTATCTGCTGCGCCATGCCGCTGCGCCTTGGCGAGAGGGTGAAGCGGTGAAAAATCTGGTTCACCAGGTGCCGGTCAGAATCGGTCGCAACTCCTCGAATATTGCGCTGTCTGAAGCGCACTGCTTGACTCGGAATTGACGACATTGAAAACCGGGCGTACCGACGTCCCGCGGGGCTCAGACTCGGCTTTCGATTCCGAACTGGCGCCGGACAATTGTCCCCGACCAGAGGATCAGACTCCTTTAAATCGTGAGGAGCCGGGAATTGTTGCGGCTTTACCGGTCGATCGATCGCCGTAACAGCTCGGTCGAATGGACTTACCCTCGTCGGTTTCTGATTCCCTGGGAGTTGACACTCGATCTCACTCTGTTGAACAACCACGTAGCCGCCGTTCGTGTCTGACGATCCGCCAGCGCTTCTCTGGCGACGCCGATCGAAATAACCTGCTGCCGCTTGTTTAGCGTCTGCTGAATGGAGTGCGCGGCACCTGTCGGCCTTTCTCCTGTGAAATCAGTGGCGTATACGGAAGCGGAGTCAGAAGGCCGTCGCGGCACTGGGCACCTGTTATCCGGGCTCCCGATCGTCCGAACCGGCAATCGTTCCGCCGGGTACGTAATGATCGATATCACGCCGCTCGGTTGTCGTCAGGACGGCGCGAAAGTCTCATCGGCTAGCTGGAATTGTCGATACTGCGCATGGGCCCGTTATACGCACGGCTACGCTAAATAGTCAGGCGCGAAGACATCAGCCACCGGGTCTTGTCGAAGTCGGAGAACAAGAAGCGTCGAGATCTGCGAGAAGCTGATGACCTGGTGCCAATGGATCCCATCGAAGTGGCAGCATCTCCATCTCAGCTGTATGATGAGAATTTAGCCAGGCAGCCTGTTTAAGCTTATCCGTGGACAATGTGATGCGGAAATCTTCAGATCACGGATAAGTCCCGAGCGAAGAGCTTCTCCAACTCCGTCGGGGCACACGGCGGCTCATCGATCAGCATCAATACCGGGTCAATAACTGCCGATGGCCCACAGGCCCATGCTAACGCCTCAGTGCCAATTCCGGCCTGTTCCATCATGGTAAAACTGCGGCGAATGTCGTCGGGCAATATCACGCTCGGCGGGCGATATGTCTTCCCATGGCCCAGATCGACACTGATCAGGTGGGCAACTGTTGACGTGGCCGAGCAGACAGTGTCTTGTCACTCGACCAGAACATCATCGGCGGCGATCCATTGATCGTGCCCGGTCATGCACTGGCGAACCTGGAGGCAGGCGTGAGGTGGCTACAACCAGAACAGAGCTGGGCCAGAGCATTCTGATACACGATAAATCTCTCCGCCTTGAGGCTGACTCAGGCAGGGCAGGATGAGATCCAGAGCAGGTAGAGAATCTCATACAAGCAAAAATCGGCTCGTTGGGGCTGAGACCATATCAGGTTTTCAATCATCTTCTTCAGTTCAGCAGCAAGCCACGATGAAACCACGGAGCTGGCATGAACATCGCTTCTCTTCGTTGCGATTACACAACTGACTCAAGACTGAGGAAGCTGATCAGTGGGACGGCGGTGATCGGCCGGCCTTCGGCCTCGTCTTCGTTCGTAATCGCGAACGCCGTCGGGCACGTGGCTATCGCCTGCGATTCAGTACGCGTGGTGTCATTGCTGACCGCACCGATCGCTGCTGAATATTTAAAGCAGGCCGACCGTGTGACCGTCTCAACACTAACCAAATCAGAGGCCTTACCCGTTGAATACGACGATGCTGAATGATGAAGACGTCGAGGCCTCTTTGTAGTGTCGCTCCTCTGCTCCGATAACGAATACGCTTCACCGTCTGAACAACAAAAAGCGCGAAGTAATTTCGCCAGATGCGCAGCGTCAAGATCTTAAATCGTTCGCGGTCTTGCTAAGCTTCCTCGAGATGAAATAAAATAGACAGCTCGAATTGACTGACATTTCCGGATTCCTGATCGGTCGCAGCGAACTTCGTGTTTGACGGCGCTGCCGGACTCATGAGTGCTATCTACGGCCTATCGTGCAGGTGAAGTGTTGTGCGGGCGGCGATAGCATCCACCGTCCCGACAACTCTTGCGCTCCGAGTAAGCAGGCGCCAGTTTCGCACAGATGAGACACATCAGCGGTATCCAGAATCCTTCGCCTTCGCCAGCAAACTCAGTCCGACTCGGTGACATCAACTGTACCTGCATAGCGTGTTCCCAGTAGTCGGCCCAGCCCGCTTCGCCTGGCGTTTCGAACCGTGAAGTGCAAATCGCTTTGCCGGCGGCAGACTGGGGTCCGACACTGCGTTTCGATGTTCCAGTGGGCCTGGGATGCACGAGTACGGCGATGTCGTCGAACACCAGTTCTATTGTTCTGACTCGGATCCGCATTCCGTCGCCAAACGGCTCGGCTGCTTTCAGGAAGGAGGCTTTGGACCTGCTATAGTGGCTGTCGAATTGCGCAAGTGAAACAGGCGGCGTCGGAGTCCCCGGTGATCAGCGTTCGCGATTGGCAAATCACTGCAGCAGCGATGGGCGACGCGATCAACGGATACCCGAAGAATAGACACTCCTGCCCACCAGTCCGCTTTTTCTCGCTGGCATCAGGCCTCCAGTACCAATCTCCTTCGGCGGCACCACTCGCTCAGAAGAATCACGGGTCCAGAAGGATCTTCACTCAGACCGATTGACGAATCATCTGCTCTCGGACACTTCTGTCCGCGAGTCTCAGGGTGTGATTTTGGTGAAACATCAAGTGTGATAGGTGCCGACCAGAAAAAATCGCCAGTTCTGTATCGCTGATTCGCTTATTGAAACGATCGATTAAAGTCTCGCTGTGGCGAAGCTAATAAGCGAGATCAGCTTCCGATTCCATCGATGGACTTCTCGATCGGCAGTTCTGCCGATCTCGTGACGTCGTCGCGCGCCTGTTTCCACTGATGTCAGGCGGGTCAGCGCCAGATCGGTAACAGCTCGCGCGCTCGCTGCTGGCATGAGGACATTTTCGCGGTCAAGCAACGCCGGCAATGCCCTCGACCACGCCCGTTGGCCCGGGCGTATCAGCGACATACCCGCGATCAGGCTTCGGCGCTCGGCACCAGACCGACCAGCGGTCGATCCCCGACATGGCGGCGTCAACACGCAGCCTGTCGAGATCTTTGCGACGCAGTGAAGGGCACGTGACTCAAAACTCAGTGTGAACTGTTGAACAAGTCGGCACATCTGCAGGCGTGACATAACGTCATATCTTATGCTTGCTGTATCCATCGTGACTATTCCCATATCAACGACATTCGTTCCGGCCTCTCGGGCGCATCAATATGGTGAGACATCCTTCTTCCAATGTTGCGTACGTCCGCCATCAGACTCGAGAACGCTCAAACACCGATTCCTCTGCCCGGGATCTCGACAGTTCGCGACTCCTGGACAGGAAACTCGGGTGGTCCTCTCAGGCCCGTACGTGGAGTTACGTTATCGGTTCGGCCCGGTTGTTACCCTTTCTTCACGTTCCACCAGGTATATTTCAGTAGAATTTTTGCGACGTTGATTCAAATCGGGCCAATGCAAATGTTGAAGCCGGGCATCGCGCTTTGGCTGGATCTGGGCTGAGACGTCGCAACCGGTAACTCGAATTCGTCATCGCGGAACATTTGCTGGCCTGGCGCTCGAGATCTACTGATATTCGGGGAACTCTGCTCGAAGGCTGGTCCGTTGAGCGAACGTACTCAGAATCTGCGACGTGATAATTGCCAGCGAACATTACGACCGGCACCTTCTATTCGCCCGTGCTTGGATCAACAGAGTTTCAGTGGCAACGGTGAAGAGTCGGGTATTCTCATCTAGTGCAACTGAACAGCTCTGAACTGAGCATTCTGGATGATCAGCCAGAGAATAATTCTTCCTTTCATCAGCTACTCACCGATCAGATCGCGGCAATTCTAGTATTTCTTTCTGAGTGTTGTCTGGAGGACATTTACTTCATGTGGGTGATAGAACATGAAGCGCGAGTGGTCAGCGCCAGCTCAGCCTTTGATAGTCAATGAAGTAACGAACAAATGTTCTCTTGGGTCTGGCAGACAACAGGCGCTGGACAATCAAATACGAAGCTTCTGGATCGCAATCTGCGACAGGTAATCTTTTACAAACCGGTGGATGATCGAACATAACAAGATCCTCCATCAACGAAGATGGTGTGATGTGCGAGACAAAGGCTAGTGGTGTCTCATTCTGCCGGGTCCTCAAGATGCTATTAGCCGAATAACTGCAAATCCTGCTTTCGCCGTCGGCTAAAGCATCCTCTTTATTTCGAGCCGAATTAGGTACTAGTCGAAACGACGATTTCTCTCATGTTGATATCGTTCACCAGACATTTTGCGGCATGCGACGTTCTTGATGCAACGGCACTGACCGACATACAGAGACGTTGCTCGACTACCATTCAGAGACTGGCGGCAGACCTCTGGCTCCATCTCCGACCCGATGCGCGATTCAGACTCAGCAGCTCAGTCCAGTCGCATCGTCTGGCCACGGCACATTGATGAAGCCCCGGCAGCGACACAAGTTCGGCGTTTCTGAAACCCCAGTGGACCGTCTCGCCTGGGCGCCTGTTCTGTTACCTTCTTGGAAACGGACCGATTTGTTCGGATATTCCCGCGCTGGAAAAAAGCGGCCGTAACACCGATACGGCCGAGCTGATCAGCTGGCGATGTGACACCTGCTCGCCGCCAACCGCCGAGCTTTCAGTCTGCCTGCGCTATCGATACTGCCCGCCGGTGTTATTACCTTCGGCGATATCGCGATGGCGTAACACCATTCAAGTACCTGACGCGAGGGAGTGCGGCCGCGACACTGACGTTCAAGCTGGTTTTCGGTGATCCAGACGACCAGAGGTAGAGGCGTGACGTTTACGTTTATAGAGAAGAACGCGAAAAGCTCGGCTCGGCCCGATCTCTTCGTCGCCTCCGTCATTCCGTTCACCGGATCGATGTCCCAAGCGGGCGCCGATCCTGGGCTGAGACTGGCGCTCCCCACGGTATGGTGGGTGATGTCTGATCGCCAGACCAGCTTGGACGGTCAGGCCGCCCGCTGCTATCTGTCAGAAGCGACTCGATGGCAGCAGCTCGCAGCTCGAACCGGCGCGAAGGAACAACCGAATTCAACGACCAATCTGCACGAGGAAGTATTGACGCTGGCTACGCAGCAAACGACTTCATGGCGCTACGGCGACGAAAGCCGCGGCAAAGACACGGCTGCGCCAGACAAACGAGACGCCGGTAGCGTGTCGACAAAGAACTCGGGCGCCACCAGAGCAGAGAAGGCGCCGGCGGCGAGTTCGCGTAATCTGACGATTTCTTCCTGGTTATCGTCTTGGCCGCGCCGATGTCATCGTGACTTATTATTCTGTTTTCGAAGTCCGGGACGGGCGACATCGACTCGATCGTGTCGAGATCTCTTCCCGGAACCGCCGTCATGAACCCGCCGTCACGCGGATCACATCATGGCTTCAACCGGGCTGAACCCGCGATCTGGTCTTGCTGAAGACGATTCAACCCGAGACTCTCATGACCTCCAGTCGATCGGCGGACGGCATCTCAACTGGCGATGCGAGACTTCGGCCCGGGCTGATGAGCTTTGCGCGGCAGATGCGCGGGCGCATCATTCAGCAAAGCGGAGAATAAACGACGCCAAAGTTTACCATCTCGCTGGCAACATCGATACTCGCCGGCGATATCCCCAATTTCCGCTGGCCATCTCGGCGGTCTGGCCCGCCGCCAGCAAAGCGGTATATCTTACCGACCTTAAACAGGGAGTCGATCGATGGGCGAGTGACCTGGACGAACAATGCGGCCTTTCTTCGTTTCTCGCCGAACCACGACCTGCGGGCTTGCTGTCGACTACTAGACGACGTTTCGCGGCCTGTCTTACTGCGACGTATCGAGACAGCTACGGACGGCCGGAATCTGGTCGTCCAGTTTGCGAGGCCAGCGTAACCGTTGGCGACGAGGCTGGCAGTGGAGACGCTGGCTCTATACTGGATGCTGTTAAGACGGCAAAGCCGGCATTTGTCTGGCGACCGAGGAATCTTCAGACATTGACTTCTACAAGTCGATGCCGCGGCAGCGCAACGCTACGCCGTCGAATGGTCAGGCGCTGTACGAGATTGCTCAGCCAGCACGGCCTTCGTATTCGACGGGCTGGTGTCTACGGCAATGTCAACAAGAATAATACGCCGCTGATGAGGATGGTCACTCGCAGTGTTCGATTATTTTGATCAGTGGCGTTATCAAGCCGTCAAGATCCGGCTTGCCAGACTCAAAGTCACAGCTATTTGAGCTCTGCGTTGGGCTCTCGTTCTGATCATTGGGCGTGAAGAAGAAGTGACCACGAGGTCAGACTGGTGTCGTGATGGCAGTGAGCTGCCAGTCATGGCTGCGATGCAGATGGGTCACCGGAGCTATCTGAAGCCGCCACCAATGAAGTCCGTGATGCTCATGGGTCTCTGTCCGAACCTCAGCTTGAGCTACCGCTTTCACTTCTTCCGCCGTGGCTTCGCTCGCCTCGAGGGGGCATGGAAGCTCTCGATGTGTGCCTTCCTCCAGGTTCAGTGCAGTGCAGCAGAAGGCACTGTTGTGGCTACGACCAGCGAACCTGAGCCTCAACCTCGCTGCGCCACGACACCGCCCCCGGCTCTGCGCGATACCGCCAGCGCATCAACATCGCCCGTCTCGCCGCCAGCAGCAGAATCTGCGCCGTGACAGGCTGGCAGAATACTCGGAAGAACGCTGGGCCGATCGGCCGCCGCCGACAGATCTCAGCAGCCGTTCCCGCCGCCCGCGGCGCAAACATGCGCCACGCCACCACCAGCGGAGCTGACATCGGAATCGCGGTATTCTGCTGGATGCCGTGATGTGCCGCTCGATGCTCAGTCTGCAGATCAGGCTTTCCTTCAGATCGCCGGCGCAAGACACCCGACCAGCGCCGGTAGATCACGCCGACGGAATCGTATCGTAACCGGCTTTCGACCAGCGCGATACGGAGTCACTCCAGCTTTGCGCCGCCGATCATTAACCGTTCGGGCCGGTTCAACGTGACGATAACGATGCCGCGGCGCTTCGACGGCTCAATGTTTTGCCCGCGGTGCGCGACGGGAAGACGCGACCTCGCCCCGCGCTGCTCGGTCAGCGTTGCGGCGGCCAGCGCGATTCATCTTACCTCGACGATCCAGCCGCCCGACTACATCGTTGAATCGCCCGGATGGCTGGGCGGCAATGATGGCGCGCGGCATTCGCGCCCCTGACGATGAGCGTGTATTGCGACCGGTACGATCCGGAAGCGCCGAGGCGCGTGCAGCCACGTCGCGGGTGCGATGGTCAGCGGCTGGGCGTGCTTGTCGGAGACAATTGCATGGCCTCGATCTGCCGCTGTGACGTCGCCGGATCAACAACTCGACGAGTACCGCGTCGCCAGCGTCATCGTCTATCACTGGCACGCGAAATCGACATCTCCGACAGGCCGAAGTTGGCGTTTCAGCGGCGGCAGATATGGCGGCTGCCGACGGAAAGCGTTGTCCAGCCCGCCTCGCCTGACTGGTAACCCGAGCCACAGCTCCTCCGCCAGCGTTTCGATCGGCGCCGGATGGAGTACCCAGCGAACTACAAAATGACGTCGATCAGCTTTGCCGCGTGATTGCCGTGCCGAAGGCTCGCCTCATCTCAAGTCACCGATCGATGACGCCGCTGCGAATTCTGGCGTGTCGAACAATGCACTGCGATAAGGTCTGTACCTCCGGCCGCCTAGCCGCCGGATCGCAGATGCCCATGATGTGCACGTACATAGTCTGCGACTGTTATGATCTCACTCCTTGTCGGTGAAGGGTGGTGCCTGCACGGCCGTGTCGAATCGGCTGCGACGCACCTTCACCGACAAATATCCCGAGCGCTATATCCGCTGCGCAGCCGGCTGTCGTCGATCTGATATCTGCTGAAGCTCGCGACTCAGGTCAATGCTGGGATGCGGTGAGATCTCACTCAAAATCGTAATGCCTGGGACCGGAGACGATCCGCGAACTCCGGCCGGGCATTTGTATCGCCGGAGAGGCGTTTCAACGAGTATGATCTGGCTCAGCAGTTGTCGTCATGACCTGAAATCGGTCGATGAACGGTTCATCGCGCAGTTAACTCTCGGCGCGATTGGATTTGGATCCATCGGCGATGATGAAAGACGGCGTAATATGCCTTGAACCGGCGCGGCGAAGCGCCTGCGAACAGCTAATTCTACCGGCCTCCGACGCTGTTTCACCGCCGTATGACCCACTGCCTTTCAAACTCCGAGTCTGCGCTCTGGTCTGATGCGGCTGAAATTGCGCGAATCAGGCTGAAAGCAGTGTTGCCATTGGCCGGTCGGCATTGTGAGCTGCGTCGAGTCTGGCCCCGGCGCTGAACCGTACGACACTGTCAGGCGCCGCCAGGCGAAATGCTCACGAACATTCCGAGGAGACGTTTTTGCGCAGTTCCGACCGTTGGTTTACGATGAAGGCTTTCCGGTTTGATATTCAGAGACTCATTCGTTTACCCAGACTCGGCTCGGGCCGGCTGGAGCGGTCGGGCGTTCGACAAGGCTGAACTGCGTCGATCATCTCGACTGATGAATTGCCAGACAGTGACCTGAAATGCGTGGATGCACCGTACGCGGCAGGAATGCTGATCGCCGGAGTCGCTCACAGTGGTCGAGCCAGCGGTGCCTTCACGAGGCATCAGGCCGAGGAAAGTGTTGGGCGGATATTCTTCCTGTGGCAGCCGTGAATCGGCTGTGTTTCTGACTGGAAACGACGATCATGCGCGGGAAGATCGTGCCAGCTTCCGCTTCGAGACGGCTGGTCGGAGTGCAACCGCTGAACAGAGAACGCCGCTGCCGAGGAGCTGCTGTTCCACGTGTCGGCGATCTTACCGCTGCGAACGCCGCTGACGGCTCCGGCTGGGCTTGACTCGTATCCGTAAGTCCGTTTCTCAGCGGCGCACGCTAATCGACGAGCTGGCGCGGTGCCATCCCGCCAGCTCATTCATGATCTGGAGAATCGATCGACTGGGCGCCGGTGTGCCCTTGCGTGGTGTCCGTGCCATAACGGCGCCGGCTGATGTTTGAATATCTGATCGTTGGGCATGATTGATAGAACATCGACGTCATTAATAATGTCGCGTTAGATGGGCGGGTAATGCCAGTTCGATCTGCTGCGCCATCATAAGCGCGGCTCTCCTGCTCACTCCAGTGCCCGTCGAATCCGGTACGATAAGTCTGTGCTCTCTGATTCATGAAAAATTTCATTGAGTCACGATCGGAAGATTTCATCGCCGCTGACATTTGCGTATATCGCTCATTGTCGCGCCGAGTCATGGCAGCGCGTATTCTGTCCGACGCAGGCTGGGCATATTCAGGTAACACCGTCTGACGTCATCAGAGTACGGTTCTATTGAATGCGAAGACGGCACAACTTCGCGGATGGCTACGGCCTCAGTCGTCTTCGGGTAAGCTCTGAGCAATCACCCGATCGCTCACTGATCTGGTTACGACAACATGCTGGTAAGCCGAGCGTGCCCTACCGGCACCGGACGAGAATCCGTACTGATCGGACGGCACGACGACCGATCATCGACGAATCACCGCGCGAGAAATCAGACAAGACGGTTGATCACTGCTCTGGCAGGTATTCGGCCGAAGTGACGACTCCGATGGCGTGATGTCCAGCGACGACCAGCGATGACAGATGAAACCGCTATCTCTGCACCCGAAAGCTTCGTCTGAACCCTGCGGGCCGAACGGGCGATGAAATAGCACTGGTTGCCGTAATACGGTCGGGTATTCCCGGGATGGCGTAATCTCCGATCAACGGCGGATCGCCAGCGTCGCCGTAATGGTTGACGTCGACCATCCGAACGTCGCATTCAATGATCTGCCATCAGTTGCGCGGGCGGAGGCAACCTGGCGCTCAATCTCGGCAGCGGGCAATGAGACGCCGTGATCGAAATAAATCAGTTGATTCTCGGATACCGGTGCTGTATGTTTTTGAGCGCCGACAGGAAAACCTGGACCTCAAGGAGACGCATCGCCGCGGAATTCGACGTTAATGAACTGCAGCGAGACCTCTCTCGCCGCCGCTGCGACGCACTCATCGCGGACGCCAGCTGGTCGTTACGATGGGCCAACGTCGCCCGCGATCAATGGAAAATCCGGCTTTGTGAGGACGCCGCCGTGTGTGTGCTGCCCGACGACAAGTGGCCGGCCGAACGCTGCGGCTATGCCTGATCCGCAAGATGTCATTGCAGAACGCGTTACTCTATCGGGCCCACTGAGCAGGACGATGATCCTGCTATGCTGTAATGTGACTCAGTGGATGATAACAAATTTGGATCCTGGCAGATGTCTGCTGTGCGTCGTGCGCGACAGCGACTCTGAAACTCGTTGACCACCTTCAGGCCAGCAGCCATGCCGCAGATTTGTTCCGGGAGATTTCATCGTAATCCTTCGCTATGGGAAACGATACGGCGGACGATTATACCGCGACTGGCTGGAATAGTTTTACCAGCGTCTCCATTATCAGGCAATATTCCTTCCGGCACCGATAGCGTATATCTCACTCAATATCAGCGTTCCGCGCGGCAGATGGTTTCGATCTCACAGATGAGAGGACCCGAGGGCAACACCGTAACATACTCACTGACAATTGGTGGCTCAGTCAGAGGGCTTTTCCCTGATGCGCTCTGGGTTACTCGCAGACACCCTCAGCTACCTGGCCGGGAGCGCACCGGAGAAACAAACTATCCCCAGTAATTATCAGCCACATTCATGTCTGCAGACTCACTTTCTTCCGCAGAAAACTTTTGCATGACTGGGCACTAAGATCGTTGGCTTCCCATGCCGAGACACGGATGATGATCGCTGGCAACCGCAGAGCAATGGGCAGATGGTTCGAGCACCGTCTCGCGCTGCAGCTCACTTTTCCAAAGGCTTCCTCGGCCGCCATCTCTCCAGTTCCACTGACACGTCAGCTGGAATATACGAACAGAAAGAGTCCCGGCACGCTGACATAGTGCGACAGATGCTCGGAAGCTCGTGGTCCCCATCCATTAGGTAACGCCTGAACAAAGGATGGTCCAGATCGGAAGCTGTCTACAAAGTGCATTGAAGACATTATGACTCGGGAGCAATATGGCTCTGCCCGCATGTGGTGCATGGCGATTTTGATCGCTCGCACGCACCAACGACAATATTTCGGCACCATTCACTATGAAGAAGCAGCTCGGCGGCCATGTTCTGAACCGCACTCTCGATGACGTAGGCGTCAGCGTTGACAGAGGATCACCGATCTTCGATATGGGGCAACCCGACGATCGGCGTTCGAGGCTCCCATACGCACTGAAGTGCTCCGGACATACCGGCCTTTACCGCGCTTCCCGCGCGCGTCTGTTTGAATAGCGCAACCGAGGATACCGGAGTGCCAGAACAAAGCCTTGAAGATATCGGGTAAATATCTTCAACTCACGTGTCGACGCTTCCTCGTGGATGTAGTCGCTGGTAGCTGAATCTGCCGTCACCAGCGCATCGATAACATCGCGGAGATCTGAAGCGTCACACTGCGCGGTTTCGCCGAAGCCGGGATGCAAACCGCGGCGTAATCGTCGGAGTCTGGTTTCGGAGTCAATCTCGGGGCCAGGAATCCTCTCGGTATCGGACTCACCCCTTGTCAGCTCACATATCCGCTCACGCAGAGGCGACCAGTGATCGACCAGATGAAGACTTTCATTCTTTGCTCAATCAATCCGACGCCTGCTGAGTGGTGGATCACTCCTGGGAGAGATTCGGCAGGATTGTCATTACTCAGGCACGGCTGCATCTACCGGGCCAGCTGCTGTGCTACGCCGAGAGCGGCGACGGCCTCCTGTGAGCAGACGTGAACTGATCAGTCGTAATGTGGTGGGCACAAGTAGGCAATTCTGTATGCGAGAGCCGCGGGATCTTTTCTGGATCGTCAGTGGGACCGTTTCAAGCGTGCGAGAGGCAGAGGCATCCGTACTGGTAACAAAGGCCATCCTTGTAATA